>Ga0208462_1000064_pt1 | contig 142274 bp, 88 predicted proteins | sample AD_SCU001_MetaG_FD_184452 | JGI IMG/M metagenome (GOLD analysis project Ga0208462, IMG submission 184452) | Active sludge microbial communities of municipal wastewater-treating anaerobic digesters from China - AD_SCU001_MetaG (SPAdes) (version 2) | ecosystem: Engineered > Bioreactor > Anaerobic...
TTACTCACCCGTTCGCCACTCTCAGGAACCCGAAAGTTCCCTACCGTTCGACTTGCATGCCTAATCCACGCCGCCAGCGTTCGTCCTGAGCCAGGATCAAACTCTCCATCATTACTTAAAATGATTGTATTGACAATTGTATGGCTCGCATAAACCTCTATAGCACTCTATAAACTTGTAAAAGAACTTCTGCATCCACGCTGGAGTATCAAGCTCAAACGCAGAGCTTAGCCAAATTCTTGGGGGCTCATTTTTTGTCAAACACTATTTTTCACTGATTTTATCTCTCGGGGGCAATTCATGGAGATAAGGCATTGTTTTATAGATCGATATTGATTTGAGAAAAATACTATAATTCTCGTGAATGGGCTTGATCATTCAGGCTTTTTGAGCCTGATCCCCACGGGTCTGTGATCAGACAACTGAGTATAATATCCATTCAAGCCCCCAAAATAGTTCTCAACTCTTATGACCCGGCAGACGTTTCCGGCAGCATCAAAATCATCGAAGAGCTCATTGGTGATCAGGATATGGTCGATCTGACTATTGTAACCCGGGTAGGATACAGTGTAGATAGTAGGATTCAGGGCAATCGGCATAGTAGTAAAGAGATAATCTTCGGGCTTGCTGAGAAAAGCCATGAATACATTGGTCTCCACAGGCTCATGGATTTGATCGTTGAGGTCTCCCAACACTACCACCCATTCATTGGACATATTCTGACTGATGTGTGCTTCCAGCATCTCGCTGGCCAGGCGACGGCGCATCTCTTCATCATCCTCATCGGTTTCATCAATGAAGTTGTCACCAAGAGCTTTGAAATGGTTGTTGATCACCAGATAGTTCTGTCCCGCAAAGTTGACATCCAGGACATAAGGGGCTCTGGGGAAAGGGTTTGTCTGCCCTGTGAAGAGTGTGTAATCCTGATTTACAGTTATAGTTCTTGTATCGTACAAATATGCGAGTCTGTAGCTGGTAGTGGCACTGTAAATATAAGCATTGTAATAGGGAATTTGATTGGCCAGATCATAGAAAGCACTGGCATCCATGATCTCCTGAAAGGCAATGATATCTACTTTCATCTGGGGGATGATGCTGACCAGATGGGAAATCGTCTGTGAGTTTAGTGGGAATACTTTAAGATTCCAAGTCACTATATCGAGAGTTTCCTCGGTTCCAAACTCAAGATTCCCATACTCATCTGTAAAAGGAGTTAGTTCATCTGTACTGCCGCATCCAGCTACACCAGATAGCAGCCAGATCGTGATCAGCAGGGCAAGTATATTCTTAATACGCATTATCGATCCTGATATTTTAATCTTCCTGCAAAGACAGGCTGCGATCACAACTTCTCGAAGTAGTATTCTGTCAAGCTCAGCGTAAAAAAACGAGGTGGAACCACGTCGGGCTCCACCTCGATAATCTGCCAAAAAATACTGATTATTTCAGCTTGATGGCTTTGCCAGTTACTTCCACGGTTTGCTTCGAGTAGAAGGGGAAAAACATGGTGGTTTGAGTTTTAAATTTGGGAGCAATGATAGCATCTGCACCCTGTGAATTTTCGATAGCATCATAAATAGCCATAGCTTCAGCGGTATTGTAGGATTGGAAACCAAACCTGATAGTTCCACTGAGTTCACCGTAGTTGGGCTTTACACCCATAACAAAAAAAAGAATCTGAGTAATCTCCGCTTTGCCAGTCACATCACCAATGATCTCATACTGACTCTTATCGAGCTGGATCGTGGTATTGAGCGCAGACTTTTCCATTTTGGCAGTATTCATCGAGCATCCTGTAAACAGAAGTGCTGCCACTAACAATGTGAGTAATAAAGCTTTCTTCATTACTTCACCTCCTCGTTTAGTTTGATTTATTAGAGTTTATCGGGGTGTGTTTTTGTCAAGGAAAGTTTTCTCCTCATCTCTTAGTGACTATCTACTCTTAATCAAGCCTTAATCAAGCCATAATTATTAAGACTTGATTAAGGGTAGATAAAGGCTTGATTAACACTCAGGAACGAGGAGAAAATCTTGGTCTTTCCTTGGTCTTTCCTGATTTTGGTTGACAGTCAAAGTGAGGATAAATAATGAAACGCAATGTAAGAAAAGTAGTTAGCTATTCACGTCCATTCACGCCAGTATCTTGATTGACATTCATTCTGAAAATACCAGTACAATAAGACAAGCCCCGGAGATCCGGGGCTTGATTGAGTCGAATTCTGTGGGTTATTTTAATAGTAGGATCTTCCGCATATAGGACTTACCATCTGTTTTTAGGCGGATCACATACATCCCTGTGGGTGCTGGAGTGTGATCATCTGAGAGACCATCCCAGATTGCCTTGTAATTGCCAGCTTGTTTCAAGCCATTGATAAGCTCCCTGATTTTCTGACCTTTAGCATTGAAGATCTCGATCTTGACTAACTCGTTATTTTTAACGCCATAACTGATCGTCGTGGAAGGGTTGAAAGGATTGGGATAGACTTTTTGAATCCCAGCCACGATTGGCACAGTGGGAACAGATTCAGGTACATCCAATACTACGTTGACAGGACCATGATAAACCGAAGTACCATCATAATCAACGTTTTCCAGCCAGTAGTAATAGGAGCCTGATTCGAAGATTTCCCGATCATAATAGATGTAATACTGGGTTTGCGAAGTATTGGTGGCAGGCACAAAGACATCCAGCATTGTCGCAAATTCAAGCTCAGTATCAGTACCACGATAAATCCTGAATCCGGAGACATTGGTCTCGGTCTGGGTTACCCATCTCAACATAATACTAAGCGTTTGATAGGGAACCGCTGTAAAGGATGAAAGCTCTACTGGCAGGGTTCCATCGTCTTCTCTACCGATCGTATATGTGCCCTTGGAATCAAAGCTGCCGCTGAGGGTCACAGTTATCTGCCTTGGGTTTGCATCAGACCAACTGGTAGTGGTCAGCTTGGTAGCACCTTGATATACAGCGGGTTGGTTACCAATAGTCCAAGGATAATCCGAGTCATCTGTATTTGTCCAATAGAAAGTAACAACTTTATCATTGGTAAAGCTCCCGGAAAAAACCCATTGGCGATTTATCCTGTTTGGATAGAGGCTGGGATTAGTCATGTCTATAGACCATCCATTGATGGTGTATCCAGTTTCCGGGAAGCGCAGATGGTTGTAGGATTGAGATTCATAGCCATCCACATAGTCGGCATCGGTGTTGGAAATATCCCCGTCAGTTTGGTACAGGATTCCATTGATAGTAATGGTGTTTGTGAAAGTAAGACCGGCTGCATTGTTCAAGGTGATGTCATTCGCTGTATCAATGGCATTACCTGTAACCTGGGCAGAGGTGCCATTGAAAGTATAATTTGCGGTTTCATCCAGGGTCAATAATCCTGTCACCTGAATACAACCGGTGGAAGCAGTAGTAGATACACCTCCCGAGTTTTGAGTTTCCAGATTAGCGTCCGCACCCAAAGTGAATGAACCACTACCGGATAAGATACCATTACCCAAGGTAGCAATAGTGCCGTTTACGGTAACATCGGTTCCCGTTCCATCATTTACATCGAAGATGATGCCATCATTTATTACCAATTTCCCGCCGGAATCAACAACCAACTGGTCAGCAGTGACATTTGCAGTGACGGTTACAGTATGAGTATCCAGGATCAGGATACCCAGGGAAAGCTCATCGGGAGCCATAGTTGCGGGTGACCAATTTGAGTTATCTGGTGAGGATTCCCAGATATCTTGATCATCCCAATCTCCGGATGAAACTGTACGGTAGTAGTGATTTGGATACATCCAGGCACTGTAGGTGGGATCAGCTCCGGCATTCTTCCTGACGAAAACCCAGTCATAATCAGTATATGAGCCCGTTGCCAAGCCATAGTGGTTTTGCAGGGTTATTTCACCTGCATTGGGGAACTGGGTATCTGTCGTCGATCTCAACAAAGTGCCATCGCGGTAGAATTTCAGTTCATTACCAAAAGCTGAGAAAGTACCTCTATACCATTGATCGATCACTGGAATAATCCCATCGCCTGTTCCGCCCACAAATTGCCAGCCGTAGAAGGGTGGTTTGTGAATGGATTGCCCTTCTCCGTCACGCTGGTCACTACGGGCTTTATAACCCTGTCCTGCCACCACAGTTCCCGTGCTGTATTCAAACTTACTTCTAAGGCTCACTTCGCAGATAGCATCATCCCCTACCCGGTAACGGTATTCTACTACATTGTTTTGGAAACCACTGTAGCCGGGGTAGGAGCCTGCTACAGAATGACCATATGTATCAGAGGGAATACCACCAGCAAATCTGGCATAGCTTTGCCCGGAAGGAATAGAGATAGAGCTTCCATTGATGTATTTGTATTTAATCCATTTGGATAGATCACTGCTAAAATCATCAAATACCATGAATGTGCCAGCACCATTGGATGTGGATAGTGCGGTGGCATTACCATAGTTGATATCGACAGTTACATTCCCCGCACTCAGGTCTCCAGCCAGTTTTACCCAGAAGGTTGCTGTACTGCTGGAAGTCATTGATTCCATCCAATATTTGAGTTCAGTGGATCCATTGTAAAAGCGCACATCGCCAAAATCGGTACGGCAATTGCCATTCAGATATACCGTCTGTCCGCTGTCCGTCCCATTTCCGTAATTAACAATGTATTTTATCTGGTATCCTGTTCCAGCCCCGCTGAGTTGGGCAATGGGCTGTCTCTTTGTGTAGTTCCAGCCTTTGGATGTAATGGTCTGAGAGCTGCTGGCATAGGCAGTTCCGCCTTTGGTGCCAGTTGATACGGTAATATTAGCAGTAGTCATGGCAGATACATTGATAGTGCGTCCTGCAACAGCCGCCAGGGGTATGTCTGCCGTTATCCAGAAGAATCTCGTGGATCCAGCAGTAATGGCTTGAGAAAATCCGCTGAAGGAATGAGAGCCTGTTCCCAGTGAAGCAGTAATATCCGAACCCACCTGCACAGCATCGTCAAGCTGATCGGTAGTGCTGGTCCACAACTGGAATTTGCTAACATCTGTACTCTGGTAAGTCCCGGCGGTAGTAAAGGAGGCTGCGGTCAGATTTACAGATCCAAGAGGCTCATTGGTGGATACCGTGAACCGGTAGATCGGGTATTTGGTGGTCTCCTGACCTACATTCAAGGCAGGCAGGGCAGGATTGGCTGATCTTAGTGTAACCTCAGCGTCAATTATCCTCTGTGCACCTCCTGAATAAGCGGTCACTGAAAGAGAGCCGGAAGAAAGAGTAATGTTCGAAGCTGTAAGGGCAGCCACCCCAATTACGTTGTCAACTACTGCGCTGGCTGTGAAATCTGTGGTGATCCAGAAGTAGCGGGTGGAGCTGGCAGACAAAGCTTGGGTGAATGAAGCAAAGGAATGCGACCCGACCGCCAGGCCAGTGGTGAGATTTGATCCGACCTGGACTGCACTGGCCAGATTGTCAGTAGTGTTTGTCCACAACTGATATTTATTAATATCGGTTGCGACATACGAGCCACCTGTGATAAACGATAATCCGGTAAAATTAACCGAACTGGCAGTTACATTGGCAAGAGTGAATCGATAAATAGGGACTTTGGTCTGGCTGATCGCTACATTCATGGCGGGAACAGCATAATCAGTAGTAGCGCAGAATAGATTGCTGATAGTCTGTAATCCACCGGCATAAGCAGTACCAGTCTTAGTCCCGGATGCAAAAGTCAAGTTCGCTGTCGTGATTGCAGGAGTAACCTGTAAGGTTCTCCCGGATGTAGCACCAGATGCCAGATCTGCCGTAATCCAGTAATAGCCTGTGGCACCATCTGCAATAACCTGGCTGAGTCCACTAAAAGTATGGCTGCCAGCGCTCAAGCCGGTTGTCATTGTAGAACCAAGCTGTGATGCTCCGGAAAACACATTTGAGGTATTGTACCAAAGCTTGAAATTGGTCAGATCATTAGTTTGAAGCGCGGTTCCGGCGGTAGTGAAGGTAACCGAGTTCAGAGTGGCAGAGCTGGTGTTTACTGCGGTGGAGAAAGCATAGAAGATATTGTTTGTGCTTCCTGCCGTCATTCCACCAGCGACAACCGCAGGATTATCCGAGGCAAGGGTAATCAGAGCATCAGAGATAATGCTTCCCAAACCTGCCAGGGTAGTGTAACCCAAGGTATTTCCGCTGGGATGCAGATAGGTAGTGGCTGAGGTCAAAGTAAGCACATTGATACCTGTAACATCACCACCCAGGAGATAGGTGCCCGAAGCACTAAGAGTCAGATTATAATAACCCGTGCTGGCAGGTATGGTTAAAGGTGTAGTGTAATCAATCGTAGAGCCTGTGTGGTTGGTAAGGGTTCCACTGAGGATAAAATCGGTTCTGGCGGCAGTGATAGTGCCATGATTGGCGACTGTTCCTGATAACTGATAGCTCAAGCAGTTCAGAGTGCCATTGTTGGTCAGAGTGCCGGAATAGGCAACCTTTGAGGCATTCAGGGTTACTCCATTAGGATTGTCAATCGTAATTGGTCTGGTGAAAGTGGAAGGCCACTCAATGCCCACAGTCTGAATTCCAGATCCGTTGTAGCGCAAAGAAGATGCAGCTCCGTAAGTAAGCACTGTTCCGGCGGTTGTAGCTGTCCCTTCTAATGAGAACACTCCATTCACCGTAGCCCCTGTAATCGTTTTGGCACTGGTGCCAGATAGAGTAAGATTGTTGTAGGTAACCGCAGCAATGGTCTGTGTGCCAGAGGCGAAGTAATTCACCGTTCCGGTGCCGGCTGTGAAGGTTCCTCCGGTTCCGCTCAAAGCGCCACCCAGCCTGAGGGTACTGGAGCCACCCTCCAATGTTCCATTGGTTCTTGTCCAGGTTCCGGTGAAGGTATGAGTGAGGCCAGTCCCCAGATTCAAGGTACCGCCTGTGCCATTGATAGTTAATCCACCGCCGTTGGCATTTCCGGTGAAAGTAGCTGTTCCTCCGGATTTGGTCATGCTCACAGTTCCGGTAGTAGTAAACCCGGCTATACTCTGTGTGGCTGTACCTGCTCCTATGGTGATGCCGGAGCTCCCTGCCGTGAACGTACCGTTGTTGATGAAGTTCCCCTGAAATGCCATATTGTAATTACTGGTTGCAAGCGAGCATCCAGTCTGAATTGTACAACTGGTGGTAATGGTAGCTACTGCCGCAGACAATGTAGTGCCCGCCGTATTGGCAAAGACAAGGTTATTGGCTCCAGTGAGTCCAGCGCCAGTTACCTGGGCTGTACTGCCACTATAGGTGTAGTTCGCTCCCGTACTGAATGAACGGGTTCCGGTGGTACGGACACAACCTGTAGCTCCTGTACTGGCAATACCTCCGGCATGTTTGATGATCATCGTGGAACCACTGGCGGCAGTGAATGTTCCGGAAGAACCATCTAACACTGTAGTAGCTGTAGCAAACTCAAGTATGGCTCCGCTGTTTACGGTAAAGTTTATGGCATTACTGATTGTTCCAGAGCTCTTTGTTAGAACTTGATTACTGGCTCCATCAAACACTATTACTCCGTATCCTCTGGCGTCAGTGGCCGTTTTTGTCAACGTCCCGCCAGTCATAGTAAAACTACCCGCAAGGTTTATCGTAAGGTTTTGAGCGCCGCCACTGCTTTTATTATTCATGTTTAAGGTTCCACCCGAGATCTCCAGATTACCATTAACATCGGTTATATTAGTACCGTTTCCAAGTATAAAACTGCCGGTTCCGGTAGAGATTATTTTAAGGGTACCGTTGACTATATCCAGAGTCTCATTTGCAGATACATTGGCGGTCTGGCTGGGACAGTTCCAGGTGAAATTGCCGAAACTCTGCTCCCTCAGATTCATATCACCACTATAGCTGGTATAGCCGACTATCTCACATGTGGAATTGGCATTCCAGGTAGCAGTGGGTACTGTACCGACTGTGGTTGTGAAGTTATGTTGATACACACCCCCACTCCCAAAAGCCAGAGTGCCAGTAGTAGTGATGGTTCCAGCGCTACGCAAGGTCCCATTTACTGTCATATCAGTCCCAGTCCCATTGGCTATCGTAAGCGTGATGCCACTATTTACGTTTACCTGTCCCCCGCTATCTACAGTTACCTGATCGACAGATACACCAGCGGCAACGGTGACAGTGTGTGAATTGCGGATTGTGATGGTATTTGCAGTACTGGAAGGTGACAATGTAGCAGTAGCCCAATTGCTGCCATCGTGAGACGATTCCCAGGTGTTTGCTGTTCCCCAGTTTCCGGTGGTGAGGCTGCGGAAATAATCTGATGATAATGATGCAAACGCAGTAATGGTCTGGTTTCCTGAAGCAGTAGCGGAGCCTGATTTTGTCCCACTACTCACAGTGAAGTTGGTAGTTGTCCAGGCCGAGACATTCAAAGTCCTGCCCGTAGTGGCACCAAAGGCAAAATCCGCTGTGATCCAGAAATAACGGGTGGCATTACGTGAAAGTAGCTGGGTTAGAGAACCCAAAATGTGATCTCCAGTGCCAAGATCGGTAGTTATGTCAGATCCGATTTGTGTGGCAGAGCTCAAGGCATCTGAGGTATTGGACCAGAGTTGAAATCTGACCACATCGCTGGCTGTATAGGTGCCAGAAGTGGAAAAACTAATGCCGGTCAGATTTACTGTGCCAGTGTTGTTCTGTCTGAGATGAAAATGATAGATAGAATGTTTTACAGAACCCTGAGATACATTCCCGGCTGCTACCTGAGTATCTACACTAAGAGTTGTGGTCTGGGCATACAGCCCTACTGAAATCATTGCCCACAACAATGCTATGACAATAAACAAGACCTTCTTGTTCATAATTCCTCCTCTTTGCGAGGTGCTATTTTTGTAATTTAACAACAACTTATGTTCCTCAACGGTTCTTCATTTCACTGGCTTCGGTCGCAAGATTAAATCTCATTAGCGATCGGAGCTGTTTCACGATTGCAATAAACCGCAACTAACAATAGCCGTCAAGTCTTTTTTTCATAATCTCCATATTTCGTGATATCTAGCTATTCAGAGCATTATTATCATTTACCTACAACATTACTCTGCAATTAGTTATAGGATATCCACAGGTTTATTATTGCCATGCTTCAGTAATGCAGTTTGAGAATATTACATTATTGATACCTCATATTGCTTGCCTTATTACCGCCAGCATAACAATCATTAGCACAGGCGTATAATGCTCATTGATTAATGCCTGCAAATCGATAGACAATTCCCCTCATATCAATAGCATGGATGGGCTTTAACTGAGCTTCAGTATGGAGGGCAGTGTGATCACGGCTGCCTAAGGAGGGTTTAAGCTAAGGTGCTGTTAAGATTCAATGTACTGCTCCAAATTACCCTACATGGACTTTTGTAAGCATTGAGTTTCTCTATGACCGAGCAATAGATTTTGTCTCAAAGATTAAATGGAAAAGTAGATCAGATCCCAGCCATATTTGCTTTCTGCACTGCTTCCTAACTCAAATACGCTATCATTACGCTATCAATACGAATCTCATCCGTATTGATAGCGTAATGATAGCGTAATGGAAAGCGGAGCGTATCGCTGCGGGTTATCAAGATCAGTCTTTGGGTCTGCATTTCACTGTCGTCGCGAAATCATATTGATAAAAGCACTGAGACGGCATCGTGCCGTCTCAGCTTTATCAAACAGGGGTAGAATATTCAGGATTATTTCAGCATCAGCATTTTGCGGGAATAGCTGCGGCCTGCTATATTCAGACGATAGAGATACACACCAGTGGCAACTGGTTTTCCCGCATCATCATTGCCATTCCAGACGATGCTGTTCACACCCTGATCCACGGCTCCATCGAACAATCTACGCACTATTTGCCCTTTCAGATTGAAAATCTCCAGGCTGGCCAGACCAGCGTTTTTGGCCTCAAAGCTGATCGTGGTGGAGGGATTGAAGGGATTGGGGAAGTTCCGTAGATTTGTAACTGGCACAGGCGCCAGAGGATCATCGTTGGATACGTAGTTATCAGGTGCGACTGTGGTGAATTTGATCGCCCGTCCTGCCGCCAGAGTTGCTGCTGTAGCGGGATACACATTCCCGTGGGTATAGGTGAGGCCCACCAATTGATTGTGATCCTCGATACCCACAGTACAGAAGTTTGTGGTGAGACCAGGATTATCCACAGTGTGGTATTGGATCACGATGTCGCCATCAGCATCAGTCTTGGGATAGAGGATGATCTGAAATTTTTCCAGGGAAGCGTTGGGTCCGGCCTGGATGGTGTATTGATTGTAGGCTTCATTCCATTGGATGATGTAGCGGTTATTTGCCACGTCGTGCCAATAGAGAACCCTCATATCGGCAAAGACCGGAGTCTCTTCAGGATTGTTGAAATTTGTATACAAGCCTTTCAGATCGTCCCAGTAGCCTGCAACCATCGCATAAGGACCAAGGGCAGCGGGGATGTAGTAATTGTAAAAATCCTCCATGGTGGTGGGAATAAAGGAAATCCAGCCGTTGGAGCAGATCGTCACGGAATCGTAATCACGTCCATAGAATCTGAATGTAAACGGCAATGGAACGGTCTTGGAGCCATCATCCATGATCAACCACACATTGGCTTGCCCCCCCAGGAGCGGATCGGTTTCCACCCATTCGTAAACCGGAGCCATGGCATAATCCGTATCGGTATTGTCATAGGCATAATAGCCATATTCACAGGGACCGGTGGGATCGTTGCTGCTGGGAGATCCTGCCGTAGCAGAATATAGGGACATCCATTCATAGCCGTTGGTGTCCGTGAAGATGAATTTGAGCGGAATGTTACGCCCTTCCCAGGCATTGGCGGCGATGGTAACAGGAATCGTGAAAGTGACGTCCTGCTGCACCCCAAATGCCCCGATCGTGACCGGAGTGGAGGATACAGTCGCAGCTTCAGTAAGCGAATAGGCTTGCACCTGGGCATTGGTCATCGCAGCCGAGCCGATATTGGCAGCAGTGAAAGTGATCTGATTGGTCTGACCTAATGTAAGAGTACCGCTGTGGTTCCATACGGAAATCCTGGGGCCTCCGCCATTGAGCTGGAACAAATGTGTGGAGCCAGGATTGGTGGTTACGAGACTAAAGGTAAGCACATCACTGGGATGAATGGTGTGATCCGCCTGGATCTGGAAAGTGAGGTTGTGAGTGGCTCCAGCCATCAGATCAAACATCACGGGGTTGGCAGGAGTAATGGTAATCCCCTCTGGTGTTTGTAAAGTAGCTGTGATATCGGCGAGATTCTGCTCAGAGAAGTTTTTCAGCGTGAACTCTGCATTCAAGGTTCCTGATGCATTCAGCACACTTCCAGCGAGGCTATTACCAGTAATGCCAAGCGGGGCATTGTTATTAACCGTGAGAGTACGCATCAAAGGCACGTTGTTCGGCTTGGATACAGTAATGGTAAGATCACCTGTTTGATTTGGATCTACAGGCAGGATAGCGTAGTTATTGGTTACCCTGGCATAGGAGAAATTGATTCCGTCTTTGGTGCCAGAGACCATTGCGCCATTGAGGGCTGGAGCATTGATGCGGATATGGCTGGTGGCCTGGGAGAAGCTGAGTCCGCCTTCGATAATAGACTCAGAAATTGTATTAGGCTCCAGTACCCACATATTGAGGGATGGATCAGAAAGCAGGTTATAGACATGATAGTAGAATGGCACGTACTGGCCGGGAGCGATATCATTGGGGAAATTCTTGTACAGCTCAATCTTGCCCATCAGGACGCTGGCTCCGAAGCCACGTACACCATAATCAAGGATGGAGCGGAAAGCACCACTGGAGATAGAATTGTTGAGCCTGGTCTTGGTATGCAGATCAGAGGGACCCACAAAAGCAACACATCCACCCAGATTTGCTGTAGTGCCCATGCGCATCCATTTCTCACCAAAGGATGGATTCACGCTATTGGCAAAATCTCCGGTATTACACACGATGGAGAAGACGATCGGCATCATGGCACCATTGAAGGTGGCATCCAGATCAGGATTGTGGAAGGAAGGATAATGCCAGCCATTGGCATCTCCCCAGCCGCGATAGCTGATCATTTGCACGCCTTGATTGATGGCGGAAGTGATGGAAGTGGTGCCTGGATAGCTGGGTGGATAGAAAACGCTATCGACCTGAGCATAGCCTTTGGCGAGCATCTTGTCACGGAGCCAGCGGCTCATTTGCACTGGAGTGATGGGGCGCAATCCGCCTTCGGCATAGTTACCTGCTACAACGAGGCCGCGCTTCATCCAGTTGGTATCGGTCATAAAAGGTTCACGTTCATATTTGATGGTTTTAGATGCCATTACCAGAAACTCACTCACAGCATTGAAAGAGAATCTGCCCACCAGCATTTCAGGGAAGTAATCATCCCCTTCCAGAAGGGCATAATACTGGTCGTCAGCATCGTTTTCGGCATATTCGGGAGAGGGATAGAAGTTTGTAGGAATTGTATAAGTACCCACTGTATCCCCCCAAAGGAATAGATAGTCGCATTTATACTGCTGATAGTGATTGAGGATCGTATTGCGGATTTCCTGAATGGAGTTACCGGCTTCGGACTTGTTGATCACATATACGTCCATCCCCAGGGATCTTTTCCATTTGATGTATTCAGTCTGGTAAGGCCCCAATTGGCTGTGACTGATGATTAGCATTTTGGGGCGGGCCAGAGGCAACTGGCGCAAGTAGCTATTGTCCCAGTTATCAGCCAGGGCTTTATAAGCGTCGATGAAGGCTGGAGAAAGCTCTGTAGGAATACTAACAGGGTTTGAGCCCTGCAGATTGAAATCCAGTACATCCAGAGTAAGGATTTCCTGCTCCGTCTCAATCTGGGTCTGAATCTTGAGGGTAACACCACGCATTTCACGGAAAGTGAAAGGATGGGCGATGGTAAGAGCATTTTCTGCTACCTGGGAACGCGTAGACTGGTAGTTTCCCTGCCGGTCGAAGACCCGCCAAACCATTTGATTGATCTGCAAGGTAGCATCATGGTATGGGAACGCCATGGTCTTGGATATCACAGGAGTATTGGGAAATTCATCCTCTGTATCAGGATCTTGTACTTCTGGTGAAAAAGGGACCTGGCGGAGGTTTTCCATGCGGGCATTGATTCCGCTGCCAATATCCTGAAACCGTTCCAGTGCTGCTGCATTCAGTAAGCAGAAGCTCGATAGTATTATCAATAAAATCAGTGTTCTCATTTATCCTCCCGTTGGTATTCAGATATCAAAGCAAGAATCATTCCGAAAGGCCAGGGGAGATATATGAACAACCGGACATCAGCGCTATCCCGAAACGTTATGTTATGGAGAAGGACTTACTTGGAAAACTCTGGAGCATAACCCTCCGGGGTTGCTTAGTGAGTTATGAGTTGGGGAGTATCGGATTATGACCAGCTTTGGGGTTTAGCTTTGAACTTATGAAAAGCCTTCTGATACTCTGAAGAGACTTGATTGTAAGATGAATCATGTGTCTCTCTCGTGAAATCTACTACAATATTCTCGAAACTGCCATCGGGAAAGGCAATCACATAGCCCCAATATCCCGAACCGGTCTCGGGATTGGAAATCACTTCGATAACCTCACTGATTTTGATACTTTGCCGCTTTGGATGTTTCATGACTACTTTGTACGCAAACAACGAGCCATAAATGCAGCAGCAAGTCCTGAGCACCGTAACAGCTTGTATATAATAAGGTTACTAGCCTCTTGCTACTTCCTGCAATAGATATTTGAGTACAATTTCGCCGTGCAATTGCATTTATGCATTTCGATAATGCAATCCAGCTCAGAATCTCCTATCCACTATCCATTATTGAAATCACCCAAAAATCATCAAAGCATCCTGCCTGCCATCTGGTTTGTGCACTTAGGTTTAACTCAGGATCGCCTCGAGATCGCCTCGAGTACTCGAGGCGATCTCGAAGGGAAGACGAGGTAAAATTCAGATTATGAAGGCATTGCTATATAAGGATTGGGAAGGGTAACAGGACTGGGGACGTAGGCTCTTACAAGCTAACCTGTCTTGAACATGAGCAAGTTCTCCCCTGCACAACCCACGCGCGGCAAGGGATGTCCTAGAGAGGCTTGGGGTCTATCTCGCCAGTATTTACAAGGCATGAAGCAGGATTTGGTTCAGTCGATTCTCCCGCCTACTTGATATCTCCGCTTGACAGCAAGCGCATCTGGAATATCTTGTCATTCAGTTCTTTTACAAGCATATAGGGGGTGAAATGGTTTCGACAGGGAGCCAGTGTGGTAGAGATGCATGCCGGAGATGCTATCCACTCCGTTATCAAGTAGCGCAAAAAATTAACTGCAAACGACAACTTACTCTTAGCCGCCTAGTGGCGCTAACGTTCAACCATCCCGTGCCATCGGGGATGGCTTGGGCGTCGTAACAGAATGGCTGCTGTGGGATTGACTGCTGATGGATCCCGCCTAAGACTATCGGCTGGGCTCATCCGGGTCTGATTATCTTTGCTGGATGAGCTGAGACTTAAAGATAACTAAGCATGTAGATTCGCTATGGCGCTGCTTTTTGGACGCGGGTTCGATCCCCGCCACCTCCACCATTTGATCATAAGTATGGGCATTATCAGGAAAATACTGGACAGATATGGCCTCTGGAAAATTCTGGCGGCATAATCTATGGATTATTATGTTTATCACGGTACCAAGAGGTACCCATCATCAGGCTAAAGCTTGAAAAAACCCAAATTCATCTGGAGGATGAATGCCTTTAAACCCTGAGGCTAAAACGGCTATCATGGCAGAGTTTAAACTCCATGAATCAGACACTGGTTCCCCGGAAGTTCAGGTCGCAATGCTCACCAAGCGCATTAAAGACATCACTGAACATCTGAAGGTTCACGAGAAAGATTTCTCGACCCGCAGGGGACTCTTGAAGCTGATCGGGCAGCGCAGGCGCTTACTTGATTATCTGAAACGGAAGGATATCACCCGTTATCGCGATTTGATCAAGGCGCTTGGCATCAGAAAGTAATCTCTCAGCCAAGATATTAGTAGTAATGGGAAAGTGGATATCCGGCCATATCGCAGGAGCCACTTTCTCGCTTTTTAAGACACAAAAATGCATGCCGGGGGAGGAATTAGCAATAAGCAAAAGGGTTAGCAGCCACTCTTTCGCCTATTGCTTGTTCTCCCCGGCCAAATAAAGGAGAAGATATGCATAACTTCAATATCACCCGCCGCGAAATAGATTTTCAAGGGCGGAAACTAATCGTCGAAACAGGTAAAATGGCCAAACAAGCCAATGGCAGCGTCTATGTACAATATGGTGAAACTGCCGTCCTCGTAACAGCTACTATGAGTAAAGATGCCGCTGAGAATCAGGATTTCTTTCCGCTCACAGTAGATTATATCGAAAAGATGTATGCCTCGGGCAAGATCCCCGGGGGATTCTTCAAACGTGAATCCAAACCCTCCACCGATGCCACTCTGCAAGCCAGGGTGATCGACCGCTCCATCCGTCCTTTGTTTCCCGAAGGATTTCGCAATCAAGTACATGTAGTCTTGAATGTGCTTTCCTATGATGGAGAGAACGACCACTCCGTCCTCGGAGTCTTTGCAGCGTCCTTGGCACTGTCGATTTCTGATATCCCCTTCCATGGCCCGATTGCCGGAGTAACAGTTGGATATATCGACAACCAATTGGTGGTGAATCCCCTGCTGAGCCAAATGAAGGACAGCAGCCTGCTGAATCTTACCGTAGCCGGTTCGGCTACTTCTGTAGTAATGATCGAATCTGCCGCCCAGGAACTCAGCGAGGAAACGATGCTGGATGGTGTCTATACCGGCCATGCAGCCATCAAAGAGCTTTGCGCCTTGCAGGATGAGTTTGTAGCAGCCTGTGGCAAAGAAAAGGTGGAAGTGAAGCTATTAGGCATTCCAGAAGAGATCCTTAGTGGAATGGAAGCTGAGTTTGGAGCCCGCATCGCTGAAGCAGCCGTGATCTTTGGCAAACAGGAACGACAGGATGCCTTTGATGCCGTGGAAGCTGATATGCTTGCCAGGCATAAAGAAGAAGATGGTGAAGAAGCCTATGCTGATAAGGAAAAGCTGTACAAAGAGGCATATCATGAATTGATTCGCCGCTATGTAAGGGCTTCCATTCTCGATAAGCACCATCGTGTTGATGGCCGCGGTCTGGATGATATCCGTGATATCACTTGTGAGATCGATATCCTGCCCAGAGCCCATGGTTCTGCCCTCTTTACCCGTGGGGAAACTCAATCCCTGGGTACTGTAACCCTTGGCGGTGGCAGCGATGAGCAGATCATCGACGCTCTAGAAGAAGAGTATAAGAAAAGCTTTTACTTGCATTACAACTTCCCCCCCTACAGTGTGGGTGAAGCTGGCAGAATGGGACCCACAGGCAGACGCGAACTTGGGCATGGCAACCTGGCCGAACGTGCTCTCAAGGCTGTGATTCCCAATCAGGAGATATTCCCCTACACCATGCGCATCGTGGCTGATACCCTGGAATCCAATGGTTCCTCATCGATGGCTTCGATCTGCAGCGGCTGTCTGGCTATGATGGCTGGTGGTGTACCGATCAAAGCTCCTGTAGCTGGAATTGCCAATGGCCTGATCATGGAAGGAGACCGCTTTGTGGTTCTCACCGATATCATGGGACTGGAAGATCACCTGGGCGACATGGATTTCAAGTGTGCCGGCACCAGAGCTGGAATAACTGCCATGCAGATGGATATCAAGATCGAAGGGATCACCAAAGATATCATGCGCATCGCCCTTGAGAAAGCACAGAAAGCCAGATTCCAGATCCTGGATATCATGGCGGAGTGCCTTGCTGAACCCAGAACTGAGCTGGCCAGATATGCCCCACGCATTGAAAGCTTTAAAGTGCCTACCGAGAAGATCGGCGAAATCATAGGACCCTCTGGCAAGATGATAAAATCCATCATCGAAAGCTGTCAGGTGGCTATCGATATCCAGGATGACGGTACTGTGCGCATCCTTTCCCCGGATAAAGATTCCATCGATAAAGCCAAAGCCATCATCAAAGGCATCGCCATCGATCCTGAGATCGGTGAGGAATTTGAAGGCCCTGTCACCAGAATCGAGCCCTATGGCGTGTTTGTAAAAATCCTCGGTGGAGCCAAAGAAGGAATGGTGCATGTTTCGCAAATGCATACTTCCCGCATCGGCCACCCTGAAGATATGGTAAAACTCGGCGATATCGTCCATGTGAAGTCTTTGGGTATGGATAAAGGCAAGCTCTCACTCACCATGAAAGGTGTGGCTGGCAATCCTGAACCAGATCCCAATGCTCCGAAAGACCGCCCCCAACCCCCAAGGGACAATTTCCGTCGTAACGACAGGGACAACCGTAGTGGTGGTGGCGGAAGAGACAGATTCCGCAGATAAGCTAAGAATTGGTCATATCCCAAGACCATAACAACATAATAGGGGCGCAGTTTTTATACGAGATTGCGCCCCAAATTTGAGGATCCAAATGGAATACAAAGTAGCAGATATCAACCTCGCTGATTTCGGCAGGATGGAGATTGACCTGGCGGAAATTGAAATGCCAGGACTGATTGCCCTCAGAGAACGCTATCGTGGTGAAAAGCCCCTCAGCGGAGCCAACATCACCGGAAGCCTGCACATGACAGTACAGACTGCAGTCTTGATCGAAACCCTGGTAGAACTTGGAGCTTCGGTAAGATGGGCAAGCTGCAATATCTTCAGCACTCAGGATCATGCCGCAGCAGCCATTGCCAAAGCAGGAATCCCAGTATATGCCTGGAAGGGTGAAAACCTTCAGGAATACTGGTGGTGCACTTTGCAAGCCCTCACCTGGCCGGAAGGAAAGCTGGATCTGATCGTAGATGATGGTGGAGACGCCACCCTTATGATCCACACAGGATATGCCCTGGAACAGCAGTACATGGCCACAGGCATCCTGCCAGTGGTAAGCTCCGAAGTGGAAGAAATGAGGATCGTGGAAGCACTCCTGATCAGCCACCTTGATGATATGCCGGGTTATTGGCACAAGGTAGTTGCTCATCTTAAGGGTGTAAGCGAAGAAACTACCACTGGTGTGCATCGCCTCTATCAAATGCTGGAAAGGGGAGAACTGCTCTTCCCTGCCATCAATGTGAATGATTCTGTGACCAAGAGCAAATTCGACAACCTCTACGGCTGCCGTGAGTCTCTGGCGGATGGCATCAAACGTGGTACCGACATCATGGTAGCAGGGAAAACCGTTATGGTTTGCGGTTATGGCGATGTAGGTAAAGGTTGCGCACAATCCATGCGTGGCTTTGGAGCCAGAGTAGTAGTTAGCGAGATCGATCCGATCTGCGCCCTACAAGCTGCGATGGAAGGCTATGAAGTAAATACTCTGGACAACATGGTAGAAGAGGCAGATATATTTGTAACTGCTACCGGCAATTGTGATGTGATCCGGGTAGATCATATCCTCAAGATGAAAGCCTTTGCCATTGTCTGCAATATCGGCCACTTCGACAATGAAATCCAGGTAAACAAGCTCTATGAACTGGATGGAGTACGCAGGGAAAACATCAAACCTCAGGTAGACCTGATCCATCTCCCCAATGATAAAGCTATCATTCTGCTCTCCGAAGGGCGTCTGGTGAATCTTGGCAATGCCACAGGGCACCCCTCTTTCGTGATGAGCTGCTCCTTCACAAATCAAGTTCTGGCCCAGATGGATCTATGGCAGAACCAGCATGAGATCGGAGTATATACACTCCCCAAGGCTCTGGATGAGGAAGTGGCAAGGTTGCACCTGGATAAGCTTGGTGTGCAGCTGACGCATCTGTCCAAGAAACAGGCTGCCTACATAGGTGTCTCCATCGAAGGCCCATACAAGCCTGAGCACTACAGGTACTGATCGGAGCGAATTTGGCTACGCATAAACCGGTGGTTATCAACGAGCTCTTCGGAGAGCTGATAGTTCCCGAAGGTGATTACAGGTGGGTGGTAGTACATGCCAAACCCCGCTGTGAGAAGAAGTTGGCTGATTTTGCCCTCCGCGAAAGGATCCACTATTATCTGCCCCAGCTCAAGCGGGAGAAGGTTTACCAACGCCGTAAGGTAGCTACCACGTTACCAATGTTTCCAGGATACATCTTCCTGATCCTGAACCCTCAGAATAAACAGCATGTTGCCAGTTCGGGATTGACTGTCAGTTTCATTAAGGTAACCCAGCAGCAAGAGCTGGTGGACGAACTCTCGAGGATTTGTTTCGGAAAGACCAAAGACGCTGCTTTTGAACCCTGTATCTGGCTCTCCAAAGGGCTGGAGGTAACGATTACCGATGGACCACTGAAGGGAACCACTGGAATAGTGGAAAGCCATGACAAGCTTCATGAAGTACGCCTTCAGGTGAATATCCTCAGACAAGCTGTGATGGTGAAGGTTGATCCCAAATATGTAAAGATATTGGGCGAGTATGAAGTAGTGGAGGAGAAGTGAAGATACTGGTTACCGGTGGAGCCGGATTCATAGGTTCAAATCTATGTGATGCACTGATCGATGCTGGCCACGAAGTAGTGGTGGTGGACAATCTCAGCACTGGATACCGGCAAAACCTCAATCCCAAAGCCAGATTCTACGAAATGGATATCTGCGATGAAGCCCTGAAGGACGTGTTTGAGCAGGAAAGACCGGATATTGTGGATCACCATGCTGCTCAAATCTCTGTTCCTCTGTCCATTGAAGACCCTCTCAAAGATGCCGAAATCAATGTAAAAGGGCTGATCAACGTATTGGAATGCAGCGTTCGAACCCGAGTGCAGAAATTCATCTATATCTCTTCCGGCGGAGCAATGTACGGTGAAGCTGAGCAGTACCCCACCCCCGAAACCTATGCCCCAAGCCCCCTTTCAATGTATGGCATCAACAAGCTGGTTGGGGAGTATTACCTGCATTTTTACCATCAGCAGTATGGATTGAAATACACCACTCTGAGATATGCAAATGTCTATGGTCCACGTCAGGTTTCACATGGCGAAGCAGGCGTGGTAGCAATCTTTGTAGAGAAACTCCTGGCAGGTGAGACACCCACTATTTGTGCCTATGCGGACAATCCCGAGGGCATGATTCGTGATTACGTATTCGTGGAGGATGTGGTACAGGTGAATATTTTGGCACTTTACAAAGGCGATAACCAGGCCTTCAATATAGGTACAATGACAGAAACCACTACCTCTGCCCTATACCATGAGATATGCAGGCAACTAAAGATAAACACTATCCCTCATCAGGCCCCAGCTCGCAAGGGTGATCTGCAAAGATCGCTGCTCAATTGTGACAAAGCAAAGCGAGAACTGGGTTGGGAGCCTAAGTACACACTTGCGATGGGAATATCACATGTAATCCACTATTTTCAAACTATGAAGGAAGCAAATATATGAAACTGGCTGTAATTGGTACCGGTTATGTAGGCCTCACCAGCGGAGCATGCTTTGCCGATATGGGCAGCAACGTGATCTGCGTGGACAAAGACGAAGCCAAGATCGAGCAGATCAAACAAGGGATTATCCCGATCTATGAACCTGGGCTGGAGAGCATGGTGTTGCGCAATATGGAAGCAGGAAGACTGCAGTTCAGGACTGATCTCCGCAGCACAGTAGAAGAATCTTTGATTATCTTTATCGCAGTTGGAACTCCACCGGATGAAGATGGCAGCGCTGACCTATCGCATGTATTGACTGCTGCAGAAGAAATCGCCGGATTCATGAACGAATACAAGGTGATCGTAGATAAATCCACAGTTCCAGTTGGAACGGGAGACCTCGTAAGAGCTCACATTCAAGCTGTACTGGATGCCCGAGGAGTGGATTTCAGCTTTGATATAGTTTCCAATCCGGAATTCCTCAAAGAAGGTGCAGCCGTCGATGATTTCATGCGTCCCGACCGTGTAGTGATTGGAACCTCCAGCGAGAAAGCAGCCCAGATCATGAGAACCCTGTATGCACCTTTTTGCCGCACGCATGATAGAGTCCTGGTAATGAGCCTGCGCTCAGCCGAAATGACCAAGTATGCAGCCAATGCGCTACTCGCCACCAAGATCTCCTTTATCAACGAAATCTCCCGTCTATGCGATGCCTATCAAGCCGATGTGGAAGAAGTGCGGAACGGGATCGGCAGTGATACCAGGATTGGATACAAATTTATCTACCCCGGTGTCGGCTATGGCGGAAGCTGCTTCCCCAAAGATATCAAAGCCCTGATCCATATGGCGCGGCAGGTAGGCTATGATTCTGAGATCCTGAAAGCTGTGGAATCCGTAAACAACACCCAAAAATCCATCCTGATCTCAAAAGTGAAAAAGCACTTCGGCAATGATCTGCATAGCAAGACCTTCGCAATCTGGGGACTGGCATTCAAACCCCAAACAGACGACATGCGTGAAGCCCCTGCCCTGATCATCATCAAATCCTTACTCAGCCTGGGAGCCAGGATCAAAGCTTACGATCCGGTAGCCATGCCTGAAGCACGTAAGGTCTTGGGGGATAATCCTGCCATTACCCTGTGTGCAAACGAGTATGAAGCCTTGATGGATGCCGATGCGATGCTGCTGATTACCGAATGGCGGCAGTTCCGCTATCCGGATTTCAGCCGCATGAAGTCCATGATGAAACAACCGGTAATCTACGATGGACGCAATCAATACGATCCCCGCCAGGTGCGGGAATTGGGCTTCAGTTACTATGCCATCGGGCGCCCTTGATGCATTCACAGTATCAAGACAATAAACCAGTGATTCATAAGCCAAAACTAAGGAGTGCCAATGATTGAGAATCCCAAGGAATCACGCTGGATCAGGATCCTGCTTACCATCATCGCCATCCCTGTCATCGTTATCATCTTGAAATCATTGAAGGCGATCTTTATCCCCCTGGTATTGGCAGCATTTCTGAATTTTGTCTTTGCGCCGCTCACGGCATTCCTGCGCAAAAAGAATCTCCATGTGTATCTCATCGTGCTGATCATGCTGGTAATCATGGCGTCGATCATGGCGATCATTACTATCATCCTGGGTCTTGCCACAAACAATCTGATCACTGGCCTGCCACGCTATCAAGATCAGATGACATCCCTATTCAATGAGTTTTCAGTTTGGTTTAACAATCTTGCCATGACCATGGACATTGCCATGGAAAAAATCCCTGGCTTGGACATGAGCCAATTACTGTCTCCAGGTAGTTTCTCGATCTCCAAAACGATCTCCGGGATCATGACAACTACTCTCAGTATTGGCTGGAATATCTTCCTGATCATTGTATTTTTGATGTTCATGATCGCCGAGAGTGGAATGCTGACCAAGCGTCTGCAGAAGGTACTGGTTAAAGAGGATCATGCCAATACCATTTCCACTATCGCCAATATTCAAGTCCAATTGCAGAAATACCTTACTACCAAATCCATCATCAGTTTAGCCACGGCTATCGTGGGAATGATCCTGATGTCCCTGTATGGTGTGGATTTCGTCCTGATTTGTGGAATCCTGCTGTTTGTCTTGAATTTCATCCCCAATGTAGGCAGTATCATTGCCAGCGGTATTCCGATCATAATCTGCACCTTACAGAGCGGTGTGGACTTTCGGACCATCAGTTTCAGTTTGTTGATAATAAGCACCCAAATGCTGTTTGGCAATGTGCTGGAACCCAAGATTCAAGGTGACAATCTCAATCTGAGCCCCATTACTGTGCTGATTGCATTGATATTCTGGGGCTGGGTTTGGGGCATAGTGGGTATGATTCTGGCGGTGCCGATTACTTCGGGAATCAACATCATCCTGAAGCAGTTTGATCCCAACAACCTGGTTTCTGCGGTCATCAGCGGAGCGGAGAAGAAGAAGTAACTTACAGATTGAAATGACCTAATCTATTCCAGCTACTCAATCAATACGCAGCCATAACGGATCTGATCCGTATTGAGTGCGTATTGATAGCGTAATTAAATCAGGGAAGAAAGTCTTTCTTAGTAATGGGTTACTTATATAAATGCGAATTGTATAGCCCACAAGGGGAATGTGGGGCAGTTTCTTTGTTCATATTCGTTCGATCCGTTGGCAAGAGAATCCCGTAAATCCATATCACCCAGTCATCTGCGATCCCATAATCCTCAATACCCTTCGTGGATGATATCTTGCAGCGCTACAGCTAGCGCCTGTACGAGTATCGTCGGAACAAATCTACTCTTTGACGAAAACCGTTTCCCGTCCCAGAATATCGATCAAGATCGTCTTGTGGGAGCCCACTGCCCGATCATAGAACAAATATCCCTCTTTCATGCCGCCGGGCAGGATATCGCCAAAACTGAAGTAGGCAGATAACAATTCCAGATACTGCTCCTCCTGTTTGTCCCGGTTGAGCTGCTGAACCCCGCTATCGGTAGAGAAAGGTGATTGGTACTCATCCAAAAGCAGTCTGGATGTCACAGTGCCCAAAAGATAATCCAGGGGGATATAGTCATATTGCTTTGCCCCAGCCAGGATCATGAAGTTTTTGGAGCTCAGGTTTTGCTTTACTCCACTAGTATTTCTGACCCGGAAAAAGACAGGGAAAAAACTGCTATTGGCGTTTTTGAAGCTGCCCACATAAGCTTGAGGACGGACAGCTATGGTTAAGCTGTCCGTCCTGATTATTGAGAAGCGATTTTCAATCGCGTGAGTTCCGGGAACAGGGTGATATTGCTTGATGGCACATCCTGCGGCAAAAAGCAGCAGGAAAGCCATACCAGCGTTAATCTTCCAGGTCCGTAGATTCCTCATCGTTTTCATCCTCTTCGATATCTGAGATCTCATCCTCGGTTTCCGGAGGAAGAATGGCTCCCAAATCCAATTTGGGTTGGCTCTTGAGCACTTCCACTTCTTTATCCAGGGCTTCATCATCAGGGTTTTCCGGGGGTACGCAAGTGATATCGCGAACACTGTCGGCAGCGCCAAGATTGATGAGCTTGATCCCCTGTGTATTTCTGCTGATTGTGGAGATATCGGCTACTTTCTGACGAATGATCATTCCATCGTTGGTAATGATCATCAGATCATCGTCATCCGTAACCAGCATCAGTGATGCCAGGAAGCCATTACGTTTAGTGGTTTTCAGGGTGATAACTCCCTTGGAGCCACGTTTGGTAGTAGGGTAGCTGGAGATGGTAGTCCGTTTCCCAAAGCCATTTTCACTCACGGCGAGGATGGTGGAGGAATTCGGTTCGCCATTTTCGAGCATATGGGCTGCTGTAGCCAAAGCCATGGAGATCACATAGTCACTTTCCCGCAATCCGATTCCTTTCACGCCTTTGGTAAAGCGTCCCATGGCACGGATATCTTTTTCGCTGAACCGGTTGCAATAGCCATTGCGGGTAGCCAGCAGGATATCGTCCGTACCTTCGGATATTCTGGCATCGATGAGTTCGTCACCATCCATCAGTTTGATGGCTCGGATGCCGTTACTACGTGGACGTGAGAATGCAGTAAGGGCAGATTTCTTCACCAGGCCACGCTTGGTGCACATGATGATGTTCTGCTCGGGATGGAAGGTTTTCAGAGTTACGAAAGCCTTGATCTTCTCGCCCTCGGAGAATTTCACCAGGTTTACTATTGCCTTGCCTCGGGCGGTTCGGCTGGCCTCGGGGATTTCATAAACCTTGAGCCAATGGCACATACCATGATCCGTAAACAGAAGGATATAGGAATGAGCGCTGGCTACAAAGAGATATTGGATAAAATCGTCTTCTTTGAGATTTGAGGCATTCAGTCCCTTGCCACCTCTCCCCTGAACCTTGTATGTATCTACAGGAAGGCGTTTTACGTATCCATCGTGAGTGATGGTAACCACCATCATATCATCTGCGATCAAATCTTCCATATTGAATCCGCTTCCATAGGCTTCGATGATCGTGGTACGGCGGGCGTCGCTGAATTTATCTCTGAGCTCTGCGGTTTCGTCTTTGATCACATTCATCCTGAGTTCACGGTGAGCCACCAATTCACGCAGGTAAGCAATAGTTTTCAGCAGTTCGCGGTATTCTTCTTCGATCTTCTCTCTTTCCAGTCCGGTAAGACGTTGGAGTCTCATATCCAGGATTGCCTTGGCCTGGATTTCGGAAAGACCAAACTTCTCCTGCAAGGCAAGATTTGCCTCTGGAGGGGTCTGAGATGCGCGTATGGTGGCGATCACTTCATCCAGATGATCCAATGCTATGCGGTAACCTTCGAGGATGTGCAGGCGTTCTTCAGCATTGCGCAGCTCAAATTGGGTACGACGCAAGATTACGTCATGGCGGAATTCGATGAAGTTTGTGATCATGTCTTTCATGTTCACTACCTGAGGTACGCCATCAATCAGGCAGAGGTTTATCACGCCAAAGGTCGTCTGTAACTGAGTGTATTTGTACAGCAGATTGCGAACCACCTGAGCATCATGATTTCGCTTGACCTGGATCACGACACGCATTCCGTCACGGCCTGATTCATCGCGAATATCGCTGATCCCTTCGATCTTCTTATCTTTTACCAGTTCCACCATTCTCTCGATCAAGAGCGAAGTGGTTACCTGATAAGGGATGGAGCGGATAATAATCCATTCTGCATCATTGGATTGGGTCTCGATTTCTACTTCACCGCGAATGATCAAACGGCCACGGCCAGTCTCGAAGTAATCCCGGATCCCATCCACTCCCAGTACGTAACCGCCAGTGGGGAAATCAGGACCCTTGATGTATTGGAGTAGATCCAGAGGTTCGAGTTCCGGCTGGTCGATCAGGGCGATCATGGCATCGCAAATCTCACCGATATTGTGTGGGGGCATGTTTGTAGCCATACCCACGGCTATACCGGATGAACCATTAACCAGCAGATTGGGGATGCGGCTGGGAAAGACGGTGGGTTCTTTGCGGGTTTCATCGTAGTTACTTTTGTAATCTACAGTGTCTTTTTCCAGTTCACTCAGCATCTCCATAGTAATCTTTTGCATCCTGGCTTCCGTATAACGCATGGCTGCAGGTGGATCACCATCGATAGAGCCAAAGTTACCCTGACCGTCGATGAGTTGGTAACGCATATTCCAGGGTTGGGCCAGGCGCACCAGAGTAGGATAAACTACCTGCTCACCGTGGGGATGGTAGTTTCCAGAAGTGTCACCGGCGATCTTGGCACATTTACGGAAATGGCCGCCGGGACTGAGATTGAGCTCGTGCATCGCAAAGATAATGCGGCGCTGAGATGGTTTGAGTCCATCCCGGATATCTGGCAAAGCACGTGCAACAATCACGCTCATGGAATAATCCAGATAAGCCTGTTTGAGATGGTCTTCGATTTGGGTAGGGATTAAATTGGTAGTATCAGACATCTATATCTCCATTAAATATCAAGGTTTTTCACGTATCTGGCGTTGGTTTGGATGAATTCTCTGCGGGGTTCCACTTCATCGCCCATCAGGATGGTAAACATACGGTCGGCTTCGATGGCATCATCCATTCGCACAGCTATCATTTTGCGGTACGCGGGATCCATGGTGGTCTCCCAAAGCTGCTCCGCATTCATTTCACCCAGACCTTTGTAGCGTTGTACGATCACGCCTTTTTCTCCATATTCCACAATGGCTTGATCCCGTTCGGCTTCGTTGAACACATAACGTTTTTGCTTGCCCTTGCGCACCAGGAAGAGAGGCGGCATCGCTATGTACAGGTGACCTTCTTCGATCAAAGGCCTCATGTAACGGTAGAAGAAAGTCATCAAAAGCGTGCTGATATGCGCACCGTCCACGTCGGCGTCAGCCATGATGATCACTTTATGATAACGGATTTTACTCACATCAAAATCCTGACCGATTCCAGCTCCCAGAGCCAGGATGATGGGCTGGATCTTTTCGTTATTCAGTACCTTATCCACTCTGGCTTTTTCGGTATTGAGCATCTTGCCCCACAAGGGCAGAATAGCCTGGAAAGAACGGTCGCGCCCTTGTTTAGCGCTACCACCGGCGGAATCTCCCTCTACCAGGAAAAGCTCTGTTTTCTCTGGATCGTTGATCGTACAATCTGCCAGTTTCCCGGGTAATGAACCGCTTTCCAATACTGATTTACGGCGGGTAAGCTCTCTGGCTTTGCGGGCTGCTTCGCGGCTCCGGGCTGCCATAACGCTCTTCATGGATATATTTTTCGCCTCGGTAGGATGCTCTTCAAAATAGACCATGAGCTTTTCGTAAACCGCTGAGTTTACAATGCCTTCCACATCGGAATTCTGGAGCTTGGTCTTGGTCTGGCCTTCAAATTGGGGGTTAGATATCTTCACAGATACTACAGCAGTAAGACCTTCACGGATATCCTCACCAGAGGGGCTAACCTTTTCATTCTTGAGCAGATCACCATTTTTAATGTAGGTATTCACAGCCCTGGTAAGACCGCTCTTAAAGCCGGACAGGTGGGTTCCGCCTTCGATAGTATTGATGTTGTTGGCAAAACTGAAGATATTCTCCTGATAACCCTCATTGTACTGCACAGCTACCTCAAACTCCATGCCTTCGCGGTCAGAGTAGATGTGTATCGGCTTGGGTATCAGAGGTTTCTTGTTCTGGTTCAGGTACTCCACAAAGCTGATAATCCCGCCATCGTACTTGAAATCGTGCATGCGGGATGATCTTTCGTCGATCAGGATAATCCGGACACCCTTGTTCAAAAAGGCGAGTTCTCTGAGCCTGGTGGTGAGGTAATCAAAGCTGAATTCGGTGGTCTCAAAGATGCTGGCATCGGGACGGAAGGTGACAATCGTACCCCGGCGATTGGACTTTCCCAATATCTGCAGTTCTGTAACTGGAATGCCTTTTTCAAGCCGCATGAAGTATTCGTTGCCATTTTTGTGGATCCTCACTTCGAGAAACTCAGAAAGAGCATTAACCACAGAGACGCCAACGCCGTGCAAGCCGCCGGATACTTTGTAGCTCTGCTGGTCAAATTTCCCCCCGGCATGCAAGACAGTAAGAACTACTTGTACGGCAGGGATGCCCATATCTTTCTGAATATCGACAGGGATTCCACGTCCATTATCATCTACTTCGACGCATCCATCGGCAGTAATTGTGACCTTGATAAGATCGCAAAACCCTGCCAGGGCTTCGTCGATAGAATTGTCAACTACTTCATAGACAAGGTGATGCAAGCCTCTTTCGCTGGTGCCGCCAATATACATGGCAGGGCGTTTACGAACAGCTTCCAGTCCCTTGAGAACCTTGATGTTACTGGCAGTGTAGGTGCTTTCTGGCATAATCTATTATCTCCTAAGTATTTACACTTATATTTCGCCGCCAGGGAGAGCTTGCTCCCAAGACCAAGCAGAAATATCTCATATCTTGTTGCCAGATAAAATGATAAAGCGTATCTGTCAAGAACTTTCTTTGTTTTAATCGCATTTATATCTCTTTATTATGCATACAGTTACGAATATCAGATATAGTGGGGATTTTTATAGCACCTGAATTGCTAAATTTGAGACCCCAGAAAACCGGTCAGATTGCTCCCCTAAAGCGCTCTAATAAGGCTTTTGGGGATATTTCAAACCATTATCCTGATAGTTCTCTATCAAACCAAGTGGAGGATGCTTATCATCAGGTCAGGAGTCCGTGATCCACTCCCACACATCCCAAGCGCCGTAGGGCTTGTGTGGGAGAGGTGCACGAATGGAGTAGTGGTGAGATATTAACAACTTGCCATGCCAGAATTGGCTCTCATCCAGCACTGTTTTGAATGACTTGGTTTTACTTCAAGTTCACCTCGAGATAATCTCGAGTACTCGAGGTGATCTCGAGGTGAACCTGACTCAATCCTTACTGAATTATACAGGTTTAAATCACTTAGATCATCGGAGCATGAGGCGAAAACTATACATTTATGAAAGAAATATATGTCTATCCTTTTTCAGCGCATAGAATGTAGCTCAGGGGCAGCTTCAGTCCTGTCTCCCTGACCCAAGCCAAACCACAGCTTATATCATGATCATATTCCCTGAAGAGAGTAATTCTGAACTGGTTCTCAAGCAGCGCTCCCATGATATCTGAGAGCTTATGAGTGAATTCATAAGTTGTGGGACCATGGTAGGGGACGTTTCCATAGTAATCGAGACCTTCATCGGAGACGCAGCACTCATCAACGAAATAGCTGTGTTCAAGCACAGGTTTGTGGCTCGCATCCGATACATCCCAAGGCAGAACAGTAGTGAAGGGATGCTGATCATAGATAAAAATCTTGCCGCCAGGACGTAACAGCATGCTTGCGACCTTGAACAGGCCCACTAAATCTGGCAGCCAGCATAAAGCCCCAATCGTGAAATAAACAAGATCAAAGCATGCATGGAATTCGTGCGGGACATCATAAACGTTACTTTGGTAAAACTCACACGAGATTCCAAACCGTGCCGACCTGGACTTTGCATCAAGAATAGCATTGTCACTGATATCAAAACCAACGCATCTGCCCGCACCCAATCTACACAGAGACATCAGTTCTATCCCGTTGTTGCAGCACAGATGCACGATGTCCCTACTTGCGATGCCCTGCTCCTGGAGCAGGCTAAGCTCTGGTTCTTGCTGGCAGATGAAATCCGGATCGGAAAAGGCTTGATCCCAGGCCCTTGATTTTGCTTTCTGGTGGTACGGCATAGCAGCGTTCCAGGCTGCCCGATTCGCTTCACAATAGTCTCGATTATCCATTTTAACTCACCTCATAATGATCTTCTGGCCAGGATTCATCTTTAAAATGACATAATCAAACGGGGTATGGGATTATACCATTTCAAGCTGATCGTTACATTACTTTCATTTACTCAGAAAAGCCCGGCTATTGGAAACCGGGCTTTTCATACAATGGTTTGAGCTTTTTTATCTGGTTACTTTAAACTCCACTCTGCGGTTCAGCTTACGCTGTTCCAGGTTTTTATTTCCATTAAGCGGCTGACCTTCCCCGAATCCCGTGTGAGTTAACCTCTCCGGTTCTACGCCTTTCAGAACCAGATAGTCAAATACAGATTGGGCTCTGCGTTCTGACAGGCTGAGATTATAGGCTTTTGTGCCAATATCGCAGGTATGGCCTGAAATTTCCAGTTGGAGCCTGGGATTGGTAAGCAGCGTAACTACGATTTCATCCAAAACAGCAAAGCTTTCCTTCTTCAGTACTGCACTATCGAAATTGAAGTGGATGTTTTGGAAGACAAAGACCTTGTCCACGACCAGAGACTTCATGGTGATTTCCAGAGATAGTTTATCCTGGTCGCCTGGGATCAGCTCCTGCGCATGGACAAGATATCCTTCCATGTTCACTACAACGTTGTACTTATCAGCTTTGTTCAAATCAATCGTGAAGTTTCCATTTTCATCTGTAAAAGCCACGTCACGATAAACCATATCATCGATGATGGATGTAAACTCGATGGTGCCCTGGAGGGGGTTGCCATCTTCATCGGTAAGCCTGCCTGAGACTGTGACATATTCAGGCACTTTAACGACTACAGGCTCTTCCGTAACTGGCTCTTCTCCCTCTTTGTAATCACCTTCAGGGGTTATCACTACCGTGACTTGCTCACCTGTCTCAGGATCCTGAACAATGTAGCTTGGGGGTGAAGAATATACCAGAGACAGATTCAGCATTTTTTCGAACCCATCGGCTCTTCTATCGGAAGCAATCAGAGCTTCATTGGAATCCCTGGTATGGAAGAAATAACGGTCATTACGGATAGAATTGAGCGGTAAGCCCAGGTTTTCCGGGATTGACCAATCCTGCCAGGAATCGCCGATTTTCACTGCTTTGAACAGATCATATCCTCCGAATCCGGGATGACGATCCGAGGCAAAAAACAGAGTACGGCCATCGTAATCCAGAAATGGAGTTTGTTCGCTACCGGAAGTATTGATCTGTGGACCAAGATTTATGGGTTCACCCCATTTACCATCAAGGTATTCACTCACATAAATATCAAATTCACCAAAGCCACCGTCACGGGAAGAAGTAAAGAACATCAGCGTGTCCTGATATACGAAAGGATGTGCTTCCACCTGGGGAGAATTGACTTCATCAATAGCCTGGGGCGTGGACCATCTTCCACCAACATAAGTTGATTTGAAGATATCGCCATCGATCTGCCCACGCTTGTAGTTTCCGAAGATATAGGCAGTTTTCCCATCCAGGGAAAAGGAGCCAATGGCTTCATTTTTGTCCGTATTCAGTTCTTCCACAGGATAAGGCCTGCCCCATCCTGTGGCGAGACGTTCGCTTCTCCAGATGTTTTCCTTGTCGGTGCGGGTTGGGCTCAAGGAAGTATAATAGAGATACTTGCCATCGGGAGTCACCACAGCACCATAATCGGAATTCCGGCTCTGCAGATAGGATGCCATCTGCCGCAGCCCAACCTTTTCAAAGATCCTATCCTGACGATTGATAATTTTGAGGTAGTTTTGGCTATCCTGCCTGAATTCGTTATCTTCGGATGCCAGATATCGGTTTAACCATTCAAGGGCATTGAGAGTATCTCCCTGGGCAATGTACAACCTACCCAGCCAGAAGTGATAATTTGGCACTTTGCCACTAGCGGAGCGGTCTGCCGCCAGGAAATCATTGATGGCAGAACGATAATCTCCTCGCTGGTAGTATTCAATCCCGCTGATGGCATAGCGCTCGCCTTGCAAGCCTAAAGCTGCAAACAAGCCTGCTATACTCAGAATAAGCAGTAGCATCAGCAGGATTGGTTTGATTCTAATCATAGCCATGGAATCTCCCCTATCCTCAGAATCTAAGGATCAAGCCCAGGAGGTGATCATCATTGAAGGTATCATGGTTACCGATACGATAAGCATAATCAATCTGGAAGTTACGGAATTTGATCCCTGCTCCAGCTGAAAAGCGGTTTTGGTTGAATCCTACTCTCAGACCGGTTTGGAAATGGGAGAAGATGTCTGCCCAGGTGCTTTTTTCACTTACGTTGATCACCGATAGCTTCGAATCAGCTTCAGGATCGCGACCCACGGTAGTCCAATACTCTGCTCCGAAGATGAGGTAGGGATTCTCAGATTGTTCATAGTGTAGATCAGCGGCGACGGTTACGCCCATCAGGGGATAGGCAGTAACCCCAGCCTGCACTTGATAGGGAATCCTGTCACTGGCCAAAGAACCAGCCAAATCACGAATCATCAGCCCGGCTTCAAAATACTGGCTGATGTCGTATTTTGCCCCAAGATCAAGGCCAAATCCGGACTTTGTTTCTCCATCGATACTGGAAAGGTACAGCTTGGGTGTAACACCGTAGCTGAGGCGTTTCAGTTTGTTTGCATAACTGACAGCCAGATTGTGCTCAGCATCACTAAAGATACCAGTTGGATTGGCTGAAGCATCGTAGCCATCAATATCGCTAACTCCAGCATTGACCCAGTTGAAGGCTAACACGCCAAACCCGAAGCGTTTGGCTAGAGCAGCGTTCTGATAGGTGCGGTCGAAGCCCATATTTAGAGCGTAGTTTGTGGAAAACTCGATGTCTTTCAGATCTGTGAGACCGGCTGGATTCCAATAAGCTGCTGTAACATCATTGGCTGTAGCTGTGCCAGCTTCACCCATGGCAATGATCCGCGCGCCTATACCCATCCGGATATAGGCGGCGGCAGAATTATTGATGTCCCCGGCAAAAACAGGGAGTGTAAGAATCATCAGAGCGATCAGGGCAACGAGCTTAGTCACGGTTTGTTTGTTCATCGTTTTCATCTTTGCCTCCTTATTTTACCGAGATCTTGATTACTTTTTCAGTACGTTTGGCGCTGTCTTTAGCAACCACCCTGGCGAAGTATGTCCCGCGAGCCACCTTGGTCCCGCTGTCATTCTTCAGATCCCAGGGAATTTCTACGAAGTTTGTATTAGGATTGTTGCTGGTTAGCGTGCGTACCTTTTTTCCAGCGAAGTCGAAGATGCTTACGCTGATTTGGACGTTGTCATTGCGGGAGAGCCGTAGTTGGATGGTTGTGGAATTCTCTGCGGGGTTCGGGTAAACCCTGGAAGAATTGGTAATCTCCAATTCCTGTGCCTGGAACTCAACCGAAACCGTAGAGCTGATGTTGCTCTCCACTCCATCGTATACCGCTGTTACGTAATAATGGTAGGTAGTGAAGTTGCTCACCGTGTAATCATCCCAGTAGTAATCCGGTCCGATGGTTTGCAAAGTAGGAGCAGGATTCAGTTTCACAGCTGGATTGTTGCCTTCCATTCTATACACATAGAATCCATCAAGACCACGGGACTGGATGTCGGAATTCCAGAGAATCCGCACATATCCTTCATACATTATCAGTCTTACATTGTAGGGCAGAGTAATCACGGAATAAACAGCACTGGTCTCAGCACTGGTTATCCAATCGGTTTTGAAGGCTTTGGCTCTGATCAGACGGTTGTTGGTAAGTATAGGAACTACAACCGGACCAGTATAGAGCTCCGAGCTTGCGGTAGGCTCTTCACCATCTGTCGTATAGCGAATCTCAGCACCTTCAGTTTCGGTAGTGATCACTACTTGCAATTCGTTGATATACATGCCACTGGGATAGTTGAACTCAGGGCTTGCTACCTGGCCAGTGACGTTGTAAACTGCGGTCACTGTCTCAGAAGCAATCCAATCAACAGCAAAGCCCTTCAGCTTCAGAGTGATCTGAGTGGCAAGAGGAATATTGATCGGATTGGTATATGCAGGGCTTTGTGATGTGGGTTCGCTACCATCGATGGTGTAACGGATTACCGCATCGGTGGGCAGGACTGGAGGATTGACTGTCACTGTCTGCGCACTTGTGTAAGTACCTGGAACCGGGCTGAGAAGATCTGCTGCCAATGCTACCTGACCTGTGATCTTGTACTCAGCACTGATGATTGGACTGGGAATCCAGTCTGTGGTGTATGCTCTGGCTTTGATCAACAGATTGGGGGTATTCAGCGGGATATTGATCGCACCTGAATAAATCGGTGAGGTCTGATCTGGATCGGTTCCATCAGTAGTATAGTGAATGGTGGCTGCTCCAGGATAGACGATTGCGGTAATCTGCACATCCTGCGCACTGGTATAGGTGCCAGCAGGAGGAGTGAAGTAATCACCCGTGAAACTAACCATTCCTGTGATATTGTATGTGGCTTCATAAGTCTGGCTGGAAATCCAACCCTCGGCGAAGCCTTTGATCTTGATGGTGGTAGTGGAATCCAATGGTAAGGGAATACCTGCGGTATACACCGGCGATGCCAGAGACGGCTCGCTGCCATCGGTAGTATAATGTACTGCGGCGCCAGCCGGAGTAGTATTTCCACTCACAGTAATCACCTGGGCACTGGTGTATGTTCCAGCCGCTGGTGAGAATACAGTGGCGGTATTGAAGAGCACGGTACCAGTAACACGGTAAACACCGGAGTATACTTCACTGGGGGTCCAGTCATTGGCAAAAGCCCTGGCCCGAATGGTCATGGTAGTATTCAACCCAACTTCGATAGGACCAGCATACACTGGAGAAGTTACGGTGGGAACCGTGCCATCGGTGGTATATCTGACCACTGCACCGGCTGGTGTAGTGGTTGTGCTGATCGTCACGCTTTGCGGAGTTGTATAGGTATTGGCAGGAGCAGGATTCGGAGCAGGATTGAATACCACTCCTTCTATAGCCGCCTGGCCAGTGAGATTGTAAACCGCAGTTGCGATAGCACTGGATGTCCAATCGGTCTTGAAGGCTCTGGCTTTTACAGTGTGCACCATATTGAGTTGATTCAGGGTAAATGGCCCCGTATAGAGCGTGGATGTCTGAGTAGGATCCGTGCCATCAGTGGTATAACGAATCTGGGCATCAGTGGTATTCACTCCATTGATCTCGATCGTCTGGGCAGTTGTATAGGTACCAGCCGTAGGAGTAAAGATTGGAGTATTGAATATCAACTGGCCTGTGATATTGTATGTAGCGCTCACTACCGGGCTGGGAATCCAATCTTGTTTGTAAGCCTGAACCTTGATCACCGTTACACCGCTGTACAATGGCAACGGAATGCCGCTTGCAGCAGAGTATGCCGGTGAGGCTTCGGTAGGATCAGCGCCATTGGTAGTATAGCGCAATGTAGTTCCTGCAGGAGTAGTCGCGGTATTCAGGAATACCGTCTGAGCAGTTTGGTAAGTACCTGCTGCAGGTGTGAACATCGGTGTGGGCAGGCTGATCTGACCTGTTACAGTATAAGCTGCGCTATACACTGGACTGGGTACCCAATCCGTGAGGAAAGCACGAACTTTCACGTTCATTGTGCTATTTAGTGGCACGCTAAACGCTGTTGTGTATACAGGTGAGGTTTCAGTGGGATCAGCCGGAATGCTGCCATCCGTGCTAAAGGTATAGCGGATTGTAGCACCGTTAGGAATGGTCACCAGGTTTACACTAACAGATTGAGCTGTGGTATAAGTGCCTGAAGCTACGCTGAATACCGGGGTAGCTATTGCCACAGTACCAGTAACAGTGTAGGAAGCACTATATACAGGACTGGGAATCCAATCTGCCAGGTATGCTCTCACCTTGAGGTTAAGACTGCTATTCAGAGGAATACTGAAGGCAGAAGAATATACAGGTGAGGTCTCTGTGGGATCTGTGCCATCGGTAGTGTAACGGATCGTTGCACCGGTTGGCACAGAAATCTGGTTTACACTAACAGTCTGGGCAGTGGTGTAGATCCCACTCTCCAGGCTGAATACAGGAGCTGTAATCACCACCTGGCCAGTTACATTGTAAGTGCCCATGGCAATCTCGCTGGGGATCCAGTTATCCTTGAAGGCACGTACTCTGATAGTGACAGTACCACCATTGATTGGGATCGGAGCACTATAGATCAGGGAAGCGGGATTGGGATCGGAGCCATCCACAGTATAGTGAACTACGGCATCAGCTGGCAAAGTAGCAGTATTGATGGTTACATTAACAGCTTGTGTATAGATACCCGGAATGGGATCGAATACAACAGCTGGTAACACCACTTGACCAGTAATCTGATAAACAGCCGTATAGGTGGGGCTGGATGTCCAATCTGCAAGGAACGCTCTGGCTTTCAGTGTGGTAGTAGTTGCCAGAGGCAGTACGATCCCACTATCATAAATCGCAGAGTTCTCATCAGGCTCGGAGCCATCAGTGGTATAGCGGATAGTAGCCGTAGCAGGAACTGGCATACCCAATGTCACTGTCTGGCTGCTGGTGTAAATCCCGGCAGGAGGAGTGAACACTGGAGCTGCTATAGCTACAGCACCCGTGATATTATAGATTCCACTCACTGGATCACTGGGGGTCCAGTTCTCCAGGAAGCCTCTTACCGTGATTGTAGTAAGGGTATTTAGTGGCACATTAATAGGAGCAGTATAGGCAGGAGAGTCCAGGCTGGGCACGCTGCCATCCAGAGTGTAGCGCAAGGTAGCACCAGCAGGGACAGTGGCTGTATTGAGCTGCACCATTTGAGCAGTCTGGTATGTACCTGGAACAGGAGTAAACATTGGAGTACCCAGAGCTACCTGACCTGTGAACTGGTAGAATCCAGAAAGCACAAGGCTGGGTATCCAATCCGTCTTGAAACCTCGAATCTTAAGATTCAGAGTGCTGTTCAAGTCTGGATTCAATCCTGTGAAGAGCTCAGAAGTTTCGATGGGATCTGTACCATCAGTAGTGTATCTCAGCACTGCATCGTTTGGCACGGGCAGTCCTGTTACATTTATTGATTGAGTGGTTTGATAAATCCCTGGAGCAGGGACCAAGCCGACTCCAGCCAGGCTAACCTGACCAGTGATTGTATATACTGCAGTGTAGGTAGGGCTGTTTGTCCAACCTGCAGCTATCACCTTGGCTTTGATGGTCGTGATACTGCTGAGTCCAAGTTGGATGGGTTGACCGGAATACACTGGTGAACCTGCACCCGGCTCAGTGCCATCGGTTGTGAAGTGAATAGCTGCACCAGGAGGATTGGTGATGGTATTGATCACAACAGTCTGGGCCGAAGTGTAAACCACTGCTGGATCGGGTGTAAATACCACACCGACGATTCCGGCCTGACCCGTTACATTGTAGGATGCTGTGTGAATCACACTCGGTATCCATTGGTTCAGGAAGGCACGGGCACGAACGGTAACAGCTTGATTTGCCCCGATGGCGATGGGTCCGGTGTACAATGCAGAGCCTTCATTGGGATCGCTGCCATCCAGAGTGTAACGAATCTGAGCATTGGCAGGGTTAGTGATCTCATTGATCGTGACACTGATCGGATCTGTATAGACATCAGGCGTTGGTGTGAACACTGGAGCTGTCATGGTCACCTGTCCGGTAATCATATAAACAGCAGTGTGCGTGGCTGATGGAGTCCAGTCATCCAGGAAGGCTTTGACTTTAATAGTTGTATTTGAATCCAGAGGCAAATTCAGTGGTTGCGGGAATACAGGGGAAGTAGCATCTGGTTCACTGCCATCTGTAGTATAGCGAACTACCGCTCCACCCGGAGAAGTATTGCTGATCGTAATCGCCTGAGCAGTAGTATAGGTACCAGGAGCAGGGTTGAACACAGGTGAATTGATAACTACCTGACCTGTGATGACATAAGTAGCCATACTGGTCGTGCTAGCCACCCAACCTGGGAGGAAGCCCTTCACTCTCAGAACTGCAGAGCCATTCACTGGAATACCAGTTTCTAGGCTGTAAGCAGGAGATAACTCATTCGGTTCGCCACCATTTAGGGTATAGCGCAACACCGCACCACTGGGAACAGTATTGCCCACCAGGTGAACCACTTGAGGATTCTGATAGGTTCCCGAGGGAGGATCAAACATATTCACAGGCAGAACTACCTGACCTGTTACATTGTATGTCGCAGTATAGACTGGGCTGTCTGTCCAATCTGCTTTGAAAGCTCTTACTTTCAATGTAGTAAGTGTAGCCAGGGGCAGACTCAGAGCTGGCGGCATGATCGCAGAACTGGAAGTGGGATCGCTACCATCTGTGGTATATCTCACGATCGCATCATTCGGGATAGGATTGGCAACCGAGACCGTCTGGGCTGTGGTATAAGTACCAGAAGCCAGACTGAACACAGGCTCAGGTATAATAACCTGGCCAGTGATGTTGTAGATCGCAGTGCCAGTATCACTTGTTATCCAGTCAGTTTTGTAAGCTTTGGCCTTGATCGTAAGCGTGCTGTTCAAGGGCACATTGATTGCAGTTGTGTACAGGGTTGAACCAGCATTAGGTTCACTGCCATCTGTAGTGTAGCGGAAATAAGCACCTACGGTTGCGGAAGTAAGTACTACATTCTGAGCTGTGGCATATGTTCCTGCTGGAGGTGTGAATACTACGTGAGCGACAGTACCAGTAATGATGTAGTTGCCCACGCTAATCTGGCTGTTTTGCCATTCCGGTCTGTAAGCGATGGCTTTGATCGTCATCGTAGTATCCAGAGGGATGGTGATGGGTGTGCCAGTATAGATGGTGCCGTAAGTGTCGCTGGGATCACTGCCATCTGTAGTATATCTGATGGTAGCCCCGGCAGTGGAAACACTGATACCCACATTTTGGACAGTAGGATAGGTTCCGCTGTTGATACTGAATACTGGAGTGGCAACCACAGGGACATAACTGCCTATGGCATATGTATGGCTGATCACTTCCGAATCCAGATATCCATCTTTCATGGCATAGGCTCTAATGACCTGGTTGACGCTAACAGGTATTGGGTTCGAATAGACGAATCCATTTTCAGCCGTTGGAATCGTTCCATTGGTTGTATATCGAATTGTAGCACCTGCTGTTGTGGAGCTCAGTACTACATTTTGTGCGCTAGCATACCATCCTCCTGGAGGATTGAAGGCAGGGACGGCGGTTCTGAAGGTGTATTCAGCTGACTGTACTGCTGAAGATATCCAGGAGTTTTTCACAGCAATGGCTTTCACGGTAAGCGCTTCATTCACTGCAAAGGGACCGGTGTACAGGTTGCCATTCAGCGGTGAAGGGATTGTGCCATTCGTAGTATAATACACTGAGGCATCTGCAGGAATTGGAGCCGCAATGCTAACCAGCAGGGGATCTCCATAAGTGCCACCAGCAGGAATGAACGCAGGCTGGTTGAAAGCAACCTGACCTGTGACAGTATAGATTGCAGTAGCAGTTACTGAGCTTTGCCATCCGCTTCTAAACGCCCTGGCCTTGATAGTGTAGTTTACTGTATTCAGTGGTACATTGATCGGCAGAGTATAGATCATGGAGGCCGCAGTGGGCTCTGTACCATCAGTAGTATAACGGATCGTTGCACCTTCGGTCAAGGTACTGAGCACTACAGCTTGAGCCTCAGAATAGGTCCCGCCCGGAGGATTGAATGTGACTGCCTGTACAGTGCCTGTAACCATATAGTTCTCAGCAACGATAGCACTGGAAGTCCAACCCTCACGGAAAGCTATCGCCTTGATAAACATATTGGTATTCAGGGGCACAGTAATAGGCCCAGTGTATAGTATTCCATATTCCGGCCCAGGATCGCTGCTATCCGTGGTATAACGGATCTGAGCACCAGGAGTAGGTGAGGAAATGCTTACAACTATTTCGTTGAAGGATGTGGTGGAGGTTGGGCTAAAGACAGGATTTGCCACCACTGGGATGAACTGACCTATTGTATAGGCTGCTGCAACCAGAGGAGAATCATTGTATCCAGCCAGGAAGGCGTAAGCACGAATGGTCTGATTCACACTAACTACGATGGGGCTGTTATACACAGATCCATTAGTTGATGAGGGAATGGTTCCATCGGTAGTATAAATGATTGTAGCTCCTGGTGTGCTACTGGTGAGCACTACATTCTGAGCTGTCTCGTAGTAACCGGCTGGCGGTGCAAAGACAGGTGACGCTACATTGAATGTATAGCTGCCACTGGCTTCTCCCGTAGTCCAGGTATCCAATACTGCGATTGCCCGAATGATGCTATTGGCATTAATCGGAATGGCACCAGTATATGGTATCGTAGGATAGCTGCCATCCAGGCTAAAGAATACATTCGCATTTGCTGGGATCGGAGCAGCGATCACTACATTGATCGGACCATTGAACACTCCAGGTGCTGGAGTGAATACAGGCTGGTTAAATGCAGTAACGCCTGTGGTATTGTAAACAGCTATTCCGGTATCGCTGGTTTCCCATCCATCTTTGTAGCCTTTGGCCTTGATAGTAAGCGTGGAGTTCAAAGGAACGGGAATTGAGCCCGTATAGAGTGTAGAAGCCATAGTAGGCTCACTTCCATCCAGTGTGTAGCGGAAATAAGCACCAGGAGTATTGCTGGAGAGCTGAACCAACTGAGCGCTCTGATATGTTCCGGCAGGAGGAGTGAAGATCACCTCACTCACTTTACCGGTTATGTTGTAAATGGATGTAACCACGGGACTGGCATAATAGCCGCTTTCCATATAAGCTATTGCCCGGATCACAGTGTATGTATTGATTGGCAATTCGATAGGATCGGTATAGATGGTGCCAATGGTTTCGGTAGGGATGCCGCCGTTTACTGTATAGCGGATGATTGCTCCAGGTGTAGAAGAGCTGATTGTTACCGATTGGGCTGTGGTGTAGGTGCCAGCAATGGGATCGAACACCGGGCTTCCCACAGTAGGAATCACTTCACCACCAATACCATAGATACCAGTAATCACGTTTGAATTTGTATAACCATCCTTCAGCGCTACAGCTTTAAAGGTAGTATCATCATTGATCAGTATCCCTTCAGTGTAGATGTTGGATTCCAGAGTCGGCTGGCTGCCATCCATAGTATAATAGATTGTGGTGCCAGGTGTGGCACTGGTGATTGTAACGGTTACTGGATCCGCATAGTATCCGGGAATAGGTGCGTAAACAGGATCAGAAGTAAAGAAGGCATAGTTCCCGCTATACACTGGACTATCCCAACCATCGATCCAGGCTATCACGCTAACGGTCGCATTGCCATCCACCCAAAACGGACCAGTATATAAAATGCCAGTTGCAGGAGTGGGAATACTGCCATCCAATGTGTAGTACACCGCAGCTCCGGCAGGTATGGGATCAGCAATTGTTACCATTTGGGGTGTGTTGTAGTTACCGGGTTGGGGACTCAGAAGCGGTTGATTGAAAGCAGTGCTGCCATACATTGTATATACTGCAGTACTGGTCTCGCTGGGAGCCCAGTCTGCCAGATAAGCCCTGGCTTTTAGAGTGGTATTCACTGATATCAGAATTGGAGTGCTATACAAGGCTGAGGATTCATCCGGTTCACTGCCATTGGTAGTATAGCGGAAGAAGGCACCCATTGTGGCTGAACTCAGTGCCACCTGTTGAGCTGCAGTATAAGTACCGGCAGGGGGATTGAAGGTTACAGGTGCAACCTGACCGGTAACAGTATAGGTAGCTGTAGCAATCTGGCTGGGAATCCATCCATCGCGCGCTGCCATTGCTCTGATCGTTACACTGCTGTGCAAACCGACGACAATGGGATTCATAGGATCGAACTGAGCAGATGCAACAGTCGGCTCTGATCCATCCGTAGTGTAATAAATCGTAGCGTTTGCAGTAGTAGTACTGATGATCACGCTTTGCGGAGTCTGATATACACCGGATGGGATATTGAAGATTGGCATGGCAACCACTTGCAGATTTGTGCCTATGCCATAGGTTGCATTTACTATTGGAGATGGCAGATATGGATCATTGTAAGCCCGGGCTCTTATTGTGCTGTTTTCAGTCACTGTTATCAAACCAGTGTAGAGAGTTGAGGCTTGGGTGGGTTCACTACCATCAGTTGTGTAGTATATTGTAGCTCCCGTTGTTCCAGTGGTCAGCACAATTTCCTGGGCTGATCCATAAGAACCGGAAGGCGGATTGAACAGTGGAGCTTCAGCCTGGAATGTGTAGCTGCTGGTTAATGTCGAGGAAGGCAGCCAATCATTCTTGAAGGCTTTGGCTTTGATCGTTCTTACAGGATTATCTACAGCATTGAAGATAAAAGCGCCATTATACAAATCAGATACTTGAGTAGGTTCTGTACCATCGGTTGTGTAGTAGATACTCGCGTCTGCAGGTGTAGCATTTCCGATGCTAATCATCACGGCATTTGCATAAGTACCCTGTACAGGATTGATTATACCCATGCTAACCTGACCAGTCACTGTATAAGTGGCAGTGCTGGTTGCACTGGGATCCCAGCCCGCCCGATATGCTTTGGCTTTGATAATGAAGTTTGGTGTACCAAGTGGGATATATACAGGCACTGTGTATACGGGCGAAGTCTCATCTGGTTCGCTGCCATCGGTTGTATAGTGAATGGTCCCACCCACAGTGGTTGTGGACAGTACAACGTTCAAGGCATTCGTGTAAATGCCTCCGGGAGGATTGAAGCTTACATTGGCAACAGAACCGGTTACATTGTAGCTGGCTGCTGTTAAGGCAGAAGGAAGCCAGTTGTCTTTGTAAGCAACAGCTTTTATGAAGTAGTAGCTATCAGCTGGGACAGTAATACCATCTACATAGAGTGTAGAACTCTCGTTAGGATCATTTCCATTTATGGTGTATCTAATCTGAACACCTGGTGTGATACTTGAGATAGTTACATTGATAGGATCAATGGAATTCCCGGATGCTGGATTAAATACAGGTGCAGCAGCCTGGAAGGTATATGTAGCGGTAGCAATATCAGAAGGTTGCCATTGATCTTTGAAAGCTCTTACTTTCACAGTTACGATGGGGTTATCCACAGGACTGATCATGAATGGCCCAACATACAGGAAGTTCGTAGCTGAGACTGCATTTACTGGATTTTCTCCATTTAGAGTATAGTAAATAGCTGCATCAGCTGGGATTGTACCTGGATTCAGGCTAATCTGTACTGGCTGATTGTAGATTCCCGGAGCTGGATCAATAATCCCTGCAGGAATCTGAACGCTGCCCGTGATAGTATAAAGCGCACTTACTTCTTCACTATCCAGCATTTCAGCTTTTACAGCTTTGGCTCTAACCAGTGTCGTGTTAGTAACCACAGGAGGATTCAGGGGATCATACTCAAGTTCCGGGGCTCCGTCACCCAAACGGTACAGGATGGTAGATCCGGCAGTGCGGGGATACATTCTCACCGTCACGGCTTGATAATACACTCCCGCCTCAGGAGTAAGAACAGGACTGAGTACGGTAAGCGGCGAGATGATGTAACTTGCCTGATTTATTGCAGAATCGTGATGACCCGCCAGTACCGCTTTCGCCCGAATGGTTGTGTTGTCAGATACTATGAGTGGATCACCATTATAAAGGATATCAGGATCACCAGCACCAAGAGTGTAATAAATCTGAGCACCAGCGGTTGATGTGCTAATCGTTACCGATTGCGGCGTATTGTATGTTCCGCCGGGAGGGTTAAAGCTAACCGTTTCCACAGTAGGAACAATCACCAGATAGTTCATTGTTACTATAGGTGAATCTGCCCATGTAGCTTTCTGCGCATAGGCGCGCACCACAGTGCTACCTTCCGGAATTTGAAGTTCTGTTGTATATTCTGTCCAGGCTCCTCCACCAATGGAGTACCAGATCGTGGCATCAGGAGTGCTTGTAGTAATCCCCACATTCACAGGTGCATAAGTAAATACACCACCTACAGGATCAAACTCAGGAGCCGCCACTTGTTGGCTGATCACATAGTTTTGATCATACAAATCTGAAGGTAGCCAATCCAAACCGTTCTTGTAAGCAATGGCCCGAATCCGGGTGCTTTCATTTATCGGGATTGGATCTGTGAACAGGGTAGAACCCAAAGTGGGCAGGGTTCCATCCAGTGTATAGTAAATACTGGCAGCAGGCGTAAGAGTACTCAATACAACCGAGGTTGGAGCGTAATAAACCGCTGGAGCAGGGGTTCCCGAGATAGGCTTGACTTTCAGGAAATAATCTGCTACAGCGTTGTTCGAAGGTATCCAATTGGCAAGATATGATCTCGCTCTGACCTGAGTGTTCTCCTCTATCAGTATTGGCACTGTGTACAGAGTACTGTCTGCCACAGAACCATTGAGCCAGTAATAGATCTGTGCTCCAGCCGGACTTGCCGTAATGCTGAGGGAAACAGGCTCCATATATGTGCCACCTGTGAGCGAGAAAACTGGAGCAGTAAGCTGTCCATTGATAACATAGATAGCTTCCACTACTTCTGAATTCTGCCAGTTTTCCCGAATGGCAACTGCTCTGAAACGTGTGTATGCATTTACGGGGATTGGAGTATCATAGAGCACAGCATTCGGATTCCCAGGACCGGGAACAGAGCCATCTGTAGTGTACCAAATGTCAAACAGACCCGTACCATTGATGGTTACATTCTGTGCTTCAGCATATGATCCGGCAGGAGGGGTGAAGACTGGCACAGGGGATTTAAGGATATAGTTTGCCTGAGCCTGACTTGAATCAAGCCAATCAGCTTTTCTGCTGATGGCACGCACAATGCCAGAACCATTCAAGGTAAAGCCAACCATTCCATGAGTATAGAGAATGTTTGGAATTACTGTTGGATCGGGATCGAGGGTATAGTAAATCTCAGATCCCGGGTTTGTGGAATAGATCACTACCTGCACCGGGTCATAGTATGTGCCGGAGACAGGCGAGATAAGAGGCGGATTTAAAGCTGGGTTGAAAGTGTATATGGCAGTTACTGGATCTGAATCGATCCAATCAGCCTTCACCGCTTTGGCTATGATTGTAGTATTGCTGTTGATCGTCATTGTGACAGGTGAAGATGCTACAATGACCGGACCGTTGTTGATTGTGTAGCTGATATCGCCGTCAGCAACTGAGATAGTGACATCAACATTCGTACCCAAAGTGTATTGTCCACCTGCGGGATCGATGAGAGGGCTATCCAGTTTACCAGTGATAGTGTAAAACGCCTGCCCCGTGCTGGGTTGCCAACTTGGCAATACAGCGACAGCCTTGATGAGGGTCTGAGTGTCATTCAGCAAGTTTATGGGGCCTGCATAGAGGGTTCCATTAACCCCTGCTTCCGGGTCAGTAGTATCGGTAGTATACCAGATCTCAGCATTGGGAGGACTGGCTATGATCGATACGTTTTGGGGGCTCGTATATGTTCCTGCAGCAGGAGTAAAGATCAAAGCACTGATACTGCTCCCGATCACATATTCCTGACGTACGATCTCTGATGAACGGAACCCCTCTTTTACTGCTATGGCACGCACTATAGAAGAGGTGCCCAGCACAAAACCAGGATCTGTATAGATCATACTGCTGGGATTTCCCGGGCCTGGTTCGCTGCCATCCAAAGTGTACCATATGGTTGCGCCAGGAGTGGCTGTATCTATGGTTACGGTGATTGGAACATCATGAGTTACTGCCACAGGGAAGAAATTGGGATTGGCAACTGTGGGGACCATTGTATAGGTGATTTCTGAAGGATCGCTGGTTACCCAACCCGGCAAAAATGCACTTGCTCGATACGTACGGGTATATGGTCCTGCGGGATCAATTGCCAATGGAATGGGTGCTCCATACATAGGAGATCCGGCTGTAGGGTCATCTCCATTGGTCGTATAGCGGATTTGAGCACCATCGTAAGAATACATTTCAACAATAATGTCATTGTAATGAGTCGTAACTTCAGGGGCGTAGGTCACAGCAGGGAGGAACTTCACAAAGTATTCAGTATGTGCAACAGAGCTCTCCACCCAGTCGGTCAGGAAAGCACGTGCTCTTACTTGCCAATGTCCCTGGTTCAATGGGATAGGACCCAAATATTCGGTTGAAGCTATGGTGGGTTCGTCACCATTGATCGTATAACGAATCGTCGCACCAGCCCAGAAGGGATTGCCTACAGGCATAGTCATGGTAACCGAAATGGGATCTTCATACATCTGAACATCCGGGAATCCTGCTGGTGAAATAAGTGGAGCAGGCAATGTCCCGGTAATGTTGTAAGCAGCTGTCTGATGCAAGCTCTCCAAAGTAGTAAGTGGAGGCATCGGACTTGCATAAGCCACAAGCACTGTTGATTCATCCACATGGATTGCACCGCCCAAATAAGGCTGAGGTGCTCCTCCATCAATAGTGTACCAGATTGTGGCATTGGCAGGAACTGTGGTTGTATTTATAAATACGTCAATAGGTGTGGTATAGGTTCCCGCTGGAGGATTGAAAACTGAGTCGTTGCCACCTCCCCAGTAAGTTAATCTGGTGCGGTTTTTTACTGGAATCGGATATCGATGTATGTCACTGATCAGATAATCAGGATCTGGATCAGTAAATTGCGCCCACCAGACTATTGTACTGGTATGGTAGATCGCCAAATCTGGAGGATTGAGGGGATCATATACATGTATAGGCGCAGGATAGTTATAGGGATCAATCGCTTCTCCGCCCATATTGATGCCAGTTTGCACCTGGTAATAGATTGTTGCTGCGGCAGGATCAGTGGCAATAGCATCAAACGTGACGGCTACGCTGTCGTTTATGCACACACAATAATTCCCGTCGATATCAGGATCAGGATAGGTTATCATGTTCGGAGCAGGAAAAACTACAAATCTCCTGACATCGTACACATATTCCCCTGAGGGATCGCTATCTATCCATCCTGCCTTCACCGCATAAGCCCTAAGGCTTGCCACGGTATGCGCTGGGATCATTATTACGCCAGTATAGAGTGTCCATGGACCTCCATCATAGCTGTAATAAAATGCATCACAATCACCCATGGAACAAGTGATGTGTACCGGATAGGGATCATTGGAACGAATAATACCAGTGGGCTCCACAAATACTGGAGTGGCAACCTTACCTGTCATTCTATACACCCTGGTCACATGCTGTGATTCAGGGTAATCCGGATGCGTGTACCATGCTGTGATAGTATAAGTATAATTCTGTGGAGGTATCGGGATCGGAATGGGTCCCGTGTAAACCTGAGGAACAGGATAGCTTGGTACCAGAGGATCCGTAGATGTGGCAGTATAATAGATCACTAGTCCGGTGGGATCAATACCAGGCGCAGAAATCACCACGCCTTCAGTCCCAAATGTAAGGTTAGTAACTGATTGGCTGAAAGGATGCTCAACTAAGCCTTCAGGATCAAACTGAGGACCCTCGGGGTGTACTTCCACCTGCCATACCTGAGTATCCATCAGGCCTGCAGCATCTATTACGTTACATGTAATCGTGTGAATCCCGGGAATATTGAAGATATGAGTAAATGAGTCCGTTCCCGCTAAAGTCGGACCAGTAGTTTGCATCGTCTCAGTATAGACAATGCCATTCAGGGTGTATTCGTAAACCCATTGATAAGTGAGCGGCTCCAAGTCTACATCAATTGCATTTACCGAAAAGCTCTGGCTGTCATCCTGATCCAGGACTACATAAGCATCCGGTGAAAACAATGTAATCTCAGGAGCATCATTGATGTTTGCCACTCTGATATCGAAAGTAGTTGAGCGGAAAGCACCAGAAGAATGATTGTCCACTGCTGTAGCACCAAAACGGTAAGTACCGTAATAATTCGGATAGCGTGGATGGTCTGGATTGAGCCGGAAAGTAACTATTTTTCCACCATTTACGATGGGGCCATTCGCTGTGTTCCTCTGTTCGGCCAGAATCGGCTCGGGAAACTCAGTGGGATAGAGAAAGAGATTGAATCCCGTTCCATCATAGTATTGAACGATATTTGAAAAATCAACTGTCCAGGGGGCAAAACCTTCGGTTCTCTCATATATGTATCCAGAACCAACAGCCCCAGGACTACTAATATTGGGAAAATGAAAAGTTGGCGGAGTGGGAACATTCTTTACCCTGATCGTGATCCCAATCGAGACTGGATTGGTAAATACACCATCCACCACTTGGAAAATCGATAGCCACACCGGAGCATCCCCAAACCAGTTTACCCGGGGTGTAAACCTCAAGATAAACGGGAAGGCGGGATCAGGTCTGGTCACTGTAAGATTGGTGGATTGGCTCCATCCAAGTGTCAGGGTACTAAGATCAGTACCACCATCCACAGAAACATATGGACCAAAATCGTAGTCCAGATATGATTCCGCTCCAGGGATATTCTCATCTATTCCTGTGCTGTTGGGCAATAGAGTTGGGGTACCTGGTGCCCATGAATACCCTCTGATCATACCGTTTCTCAGGGCAACTTCCCTTACCAGTTCCGGAGTTATGGGTGCAAAATCCAGATTGAGGTGAGGAAGTGAAACTGCAGCCAATAGTCCCAAAGAGATCAGGACAATAAAAACCAGAAATGCCTTTTTCATATACTACTCCTATGTTTTACTAAAAATGATATCGTCTCAGCCCACAGTGTGTGGTAAGACGCCCTCGAGAGTTTTTGGATGGTAAGCCTTGGGGGTCCAAAAATCCCCAAAAATGAGATTCAGCCACGGTTCTTAATCCACCGATTTTGCTAAACATTAACAAGTTATACTGGCAATTCAAACATTTATTCATCATGAAAGTAATCATTACGGTTATTAATAATGTGTCAAGTCTTTTTTGTAAACTGACACCCAAAGCTGCAAGTTGTGACACAAGGGGAAAGTGGGGATAAGGCTTTGATTGGTGTCGAGATACGATGGACTGGTTATGGAAATGTCCAAGCGCTGATTTGGACGTATTTGGACTGTTTGCTGACAGGATTACTGCAAATTAGCGAGGCGTTTGGACAGGCTTTGGAAAGAGCAGTTGGGAAATCGGAACTTTGAAATTAGAAAAACCGCAATTGGAGTGCGATTGTGCCGATCAGGAAAGCTCCGTAATTCCAATCAGAGTCTAAAACAAGAACCGGGTAGTCTATATTAAATGGTTGGAGGATAATCTGTTGTCTGCGGTGGTCGATCTGCACCTTCTTGATGGTGAGACCATCGTCAGTCCTTACAACTGCAATTTTACCGTCAGCATTTTCCCAGCTTAAATCGCTCTTGATGACTACGATGTCCTGATGCTGGATCACAGGCTCCATGCTCTTGCCATTTACTTGAAAGACAGTGTATTGCCTGGGGTTGCCGGGCAGGAATGAGGCTGGTAACTGAATCTGACCCACCTGACTCCACTCATCTTTGATCTCCATCGGAGGTCCGGCAGCTATTTCACCCACTATGGGAAAGGTGATAGATCTATTGGGATCGAAGTCATGATTGGTGATAGGATGCAGGATTGGAGAGATTATGGTGGGGTTTGAGACATCTAGATTAGTTGGGCTTGTAGGTGCCTGATTGGACTGGATAAGCTCTTGGAACTCATCCTTGGCATACATAGAACCGCTTCCCGTAAAGAGCCAGTGGATATTGATCTGATCTTTGGAGAGTGCTTCTAAGAACTCCGGATCGGGATATCTCTCGTTTAGTTTGTAGCGGGAAAGTGAGGCACGGGAGATGCCATACTTAGTGGCAAACTGGTAATCCTTGAGGCGCATGGCCTTTATCACCAAGCTAAGGCGGTGTCCGATAGTCGGTTTATTCATCGTGATCTCCATATAGTAACTTTGCTATTGACTATATCCGCATGGCTGCAAGATTAGTTCCAGATGCCATTCTGCTGCAAGGTGGTTTGGAGTCAATACTAAAGATTATAGTGTGACCCAGGTGGATTATAAAGTATTGCCGGAGAATGCGTAAGAAAGCTGGCAAACTCGCAGAAAGGACTTCCCAAGGTTCTGCGCTTGTGGTTCTTAGCACCCTACTACATACATAAGAGAGGTGTAGAATGACTAGCAAGAAACGCTGCCAAGCGGAAGTGCGGAATCGGGCGAACCAGGGCAATGTCCAAGCGGGTACCCCTGTCCAAGCTGGGGTAGGCATGAGGCTTAACTCATTGATAACTATGATGAGAGGCCAAAATGTCCAAGCGCTTGAGCGCATTTTTCAAGATTCCCGACTGAAATGTCCAAGTGGGTCGCAGTATTTAAAGGGTTTGGACATGGACATGAATGTGGATTTGATCTGGTTACCCATAGATAGGGTGGCCATGCTGCTGAACAAGAATCTGAAGACGATCAGACGGATGGTGGATGCCGGGAAGCTAAGTTCTCTTAAGCATCAGATACCGACCAAGAACGGTGCCACGATCAAGACCTTTGTGCTGGCGACCGAAGAGATCATTCAGGCGGAATATGACCGATTCAGAGATAGCCTGCGCAAACCGGAGATGTACTTTGAGGAAACGATCGATCTGGGCGAGCATAGCTACCCCAGTGTCTTTCTGGTCTATTATGAGAATGGTAAAGATCTGGCTGCGAAGGTAAGCCAGAAAACGGGAGGTTCTGATGTTTCCTTATAGCGGCAGACCGACTGCGGAGTTCCTGAGAGAGTATCGCAGAAAGCTGAATGAACTGCAGGAACTGATGGAAAGCCAGGGACTGAAGCTGGAGATCAAAAGCGGAGGCAGATGTAAAGTGTCCCCCGAGGTCAGGACTGGAGTTAGTAGTGAAGGTGATGCGCCTGTCGATTATAGCTTCCTGCTCGCCTACCGCCAGCAATACAATGCCAAGGCCAAAGATGATAGTTCAGAAGACGATCTGGAGTCGGAGACAGTCTATGAGACTTTAGAGGACTATCAGGAGTTCGAACGCAAGCTCGCTCTGATCCATGAAGCCAAAGACAGTGATATCGTAGTCGACTTCTCGGCTGAGTTTCTTGATCTTGCTCCAATAATAGAAGAGAAGCTAATGTTCAAGGAAGAGGCTCAACTCTATGGGCGATTCTGCCAGGAAGCGATTCGCAGACTGTACGGAGCGGATTCCAAAGTATTAGCCTGGAAACGGATCACCAGTGACTACAATGGCAAGAGACTGGTGCCGGAACTCTACAATCTCAAAGGACCTCGAAAAGAGCGGGCTCTGCGGGAGTGGCTGCGCGTTTACCACGAGACCAATCTGGATATGTATGCCCTGATCCATAAGAGCAAGGGCAAGTACAAAGAACGCAAGATCAGCTATCAGGAACAGCAGTATCTGCTGCACCTGCTGCTCAACCCCAATCGGATCAAGATCGGCTCTGCCATCGTTAACCTCAAACAGATGGCCAGAAACGGGATTATCGAATCCCAGGCCAATGAACGGACACTCAGACGCTGGTGCGAGGAATGGGCAGCCAGGCATCCGGCAGAGTGGCATCAAGCGAGGGATGGCAGCAAGTATGTTTCTGAGAATGTCATTAAGAGCATTAAGCGAGATGATAGCACTCTGGAAGTAGGACAGGTCTGGGTGGCAGATGGACATACCCTCTCCTTCGATATCCTCAATCCCCAGACCGGCAGAGCCCAACGTATGACGATGATCATGGTGATGGACTGGGCAAGCCGATATCCGGTGGGAGCCTCCCTCGCCTTCACCGAAGATAGCCAGCATATCCTGACCGCCTTCCGCAATGGCTTCATCAACTGCGCTCAGATCGCCGATAACAACAGCGGAACCATGGCAGTGATACCTGAATATGTCTATCTGGATAACGGCAAAGCCTTCCGAGCCAAGCTCTTTCATGAGCGGTGGGAAGAGCACGACCTGAACAAGGAACTGGGTGGCATCTTCCCTCGGCTCAATATCGGAGTACGGTTCGCCGAGAGTTACAATGCCAAGGCCAAGATCATCGAGCGGTTCTTCAAGACCTTCCAGGAGCAGTTTGAGCGGTTCATTACCACCTTCAGAGGAGCATCGGTGGATGATAAGCCATCTACTTTGAGCCGTAATGAGAAGTGGGCAAAGAAGCTTTATACCGGCAAGCCTCCGACCATCGAAGAGACGATGCAGATGATCGCCTTCTATGTGCGCTTCTGTTATGGCGAGACTCCACATACTTCGCTGAACCGACGAACTCCTTATGAGGTCTTCAGTGCTGCCAGGATAGAGGCAAAGTATCAAATCGAGATCTCCAGGCTCAACTTCCTGATGATGGCGATGGAGCGCAAGAACATCCGCGCAGAAGGCATCAGGCTGGATAAGAAGGTCTATTGGCACCGGGAGCTGGTGAATCATGTGGGACAGCCTTGCATCATCAGATACGATTACAGTGATGCCAGATGGATAGTGGTCTATGACAAGAACGATGTCTTCATCTGCCAGGCAGCACTCCGCAAGGCGCAGCATCCGTTCATTGAGGTATCGATGGATAAGGCTGTCTCGCATAAGGAGTTCAGTAAAGAATACAATGAAATCAAGGGCCTCAGGCGGGAGAAAGAACGCAGTGCCAAGAAATGGGTAATCAACTCACAGAAAGCTGTTGATGCCCTACTCAAGAACTCCACAGCCAAGCAAGAAAAGTTGGAGGATCAAGGTGCCAGAGCAATCTTCCATTGTCCACCCATGCTGGAAGCACCACCCAAGGATAGCGATGAGATCATCGAAGAGATGACCAGAAAGGCAATGATGAGGCTTCCAAAGCATCCAGATAAGCTGAGTCCTGAAGAGCGGGAACAGCTTGATCCCAAGGAGAAAGAGAGACTGGCAGAGCAGGAGAGGGATAGGATAATCCTCAAGGAAATCAAAGAATCATTCGACCGCATCGGACTTGAGTACCAATCAGGTGACGATAAACCAGCATTGGAGTTTGCGATAGGCTTCAGTCCAACGGCTAGAGAGTACTACAAAGCTCAACAAAGAGCCCTGGCAGAACAAGAAGCATCAGCAAACGATGGAACTGCGACTGCGACGACGGATGAAGCAAGTATAGAAGTTGAAGATAATGATCCAACGCAAACGATCATCCACACAGAAGAACTGCCAGAGGAAAGGCAAGCACAAGAGGAGGCCAAGAATGGGCAGACACCTTTCGCACACCTATCCAGAGCAGAACTCCTCAAACTTATCGGGATAACCAATTAGGAGGTCATCATGAAACAGGGATCACTAGTTAGGACTCAGAACGTAATCGCCGCAGACAAATGCATTGAATACCTGCTAACCCGACCCAAGCTGGAGATGGTGGGACTTGGCTTGCTGTATGGCAGACCAGGACTGGGAAAGACCACTTATGCCAGTAGAATCGCCTTCAGCCAAGGTTATCTCTATCTCAGGCTGGAGGCAACCACCACTCCCAAGGCCTTTGCATCCAAGCTACTATTAGCCCTATACAAGAGATTTGGCATGGGCGAGTACATCCCCTACGGTACAGCTAATGACCTTTTCATGATGTGTATAACTGTTTTGGAGGATCACAAGGATACGATAATCGTGGTGGATGAGATAGACTATGCCTTCCGGCATCCCCAGCTATTAGGTGCAATCAGGGATATTGTGGATGTGACCACCGCAATCGTGATCCTGGTCGGAATGCAGAATGCCAAAGATAGGCTCAATCAGATCAATGAGTATTACTTTGACAGATGCAATTTCTGCTATGAGTTCCAAGACCTACCCAAGAAGGACATCGCCCAGTTATGTAGTGAGATTCTGGAGATCAAGTTCCATCCTGATATTGTGGAATATGTCCACTGCCATTCCTGCGGTAATGTCCGTAAAGCCATGAAGCTTATCCGTTCAGTGGAAGAGATAGGCAGATACAAGAACCTGGAAATAGTCTCGCAAGCAGATCTGGATGATTGAGGTCAGAATGACGGAACAAGAACTGATCCTCAACTTCATCAGTCAGTATGATCGCCTGTTTAATGCAGAACTTATCTCCAAGCTGACTAGTGTTAGCACGGAAGCTGTAGAAAAGCTACTGCCCGAACTGCTTCAAAGCCAGGCTATCAAGCTGATAGAAGATACTCCTCCGATTTACGTCCGAGCCAACCGCTACCAAGCAAGGATCGGTTATCAGCACTACAAGGGCTGGACTTTCAGCATAACAGATGCTCATAAGCTTTTAGACATCCTGGAGCATGGCAGATACAAGTCCATCCGAGAGATAGCTCAGGCATTAGGTAAATCCAGACAGTGGGTCTATATCTATCTGGAGGCATTGGCATCGATAGAAGTCGTAGACCTAAGAGGCTTCATATATGTGGTTGTTTCCCGCCAAAACGTGCCCAAAATCGGCAGAAAAGTCCAGAAAGGTATATTGGGTCAACTCCGGAGTTTGAATAGGAGTGGAGGTCATCGACTATTTGTGTAAGATACAACATTGTCTCTATGCAATGGTAACTATGGGACAAAGGAAACAAAACTTTCCTCATGGTTGACATGGAGCAGTTGAGGCGTATTATATATAGTGTAGATATTGGTGACAGATGTATTTCTTGAAAGTTTGTGCAAATGTCCGAGGTGGAATAATGAACATAGACCCCAATTGTAGGAGGATATTATGGCTGAAGCTGTAATTGGCAAAGCTTATCCATTACCTGATAATTACTTAAAAATCCTTAATGAAGCAGAAACGATCGAGTTGTTAATCTTAGGCAAAGACCCCTATCCAGGTGATCCTGTAGGCATCCCTTTTTGTAAGGACACATGGGGTGAGTTATTTAAACACAACTGTTCGGGACGCTATGTATTAAACGCCTTAGGCTACGAAGAGAATGATATCCCAAAAGGGAAGTATGGTTGTCCATCCACATTTTTTGAACACTTAGCAACAAAAAGGGGAATAGCCTTTCTTAACATCTCTTATCACTATCTTGGGGGGGCATTGCGAAAAGGGAATCATAAAAGTTACATAAATGAAGCGTATGGCGTAAATGAGCCAATACTAAGGAAAGCGAAGATAATCATCTGCTGTGGTGAAGCTAATAAATTACGATGGACTGGTTTTAATGGAGATGGTGTTCGCAATGCCGTGCATCCCGCTGTGATAAACAAAACATCATCACATCAGCAAGTAAAAGAGGGATGGTTGAACCTATGGGGAACAAAATATGGTCTTTGTTATCAAAAGAATAAGAAATCTTTTAGATAACTTATTTCGGTTTATGTATATTACATTCTTTAGTTGCAAGTTACCTACAAACATTAGATGATGGTGCATTTATCGTGCACCATCATCAATAGAATTTTAGAATTCATCAGGTATAAACCACCTCCCATGTAGTATCGACCTATCGAACTGCTCTCGACATGGCACTCTTGAGATTACATCAGTAGTTTTGAAGTGAACTAGTCTTGGGATTTTTTTTACTTGTCTATGCCAAGTGCCAGTTCATTCTAGGGAATCCTGCTTTTCTCATTGACAGCCAGAGCCTGTACAGTATTTTGATAATAGGTTTGGATTTATCAAAAAACTGATTCGATTTGTATCTTTGGAGGGGTTGTTTCTCAAGCCTGAAAAGTGCGATTAGGAAGCAGTTAAGATACTATTGGGAATAGGTATGATCAGATTAGAAGACATAAAGGCTGGGGCTCTGATCCAGGGCTTGGAACCTGGTGAAGTGGTTCGCATCGTGACGAGTGAACCCATCGGACCTAATGCGCTCACAGTTTACTACAAGAAAAACGATGGGGCATTGTTAGAACGCCTGATTTACCGCACTGACGAGATGAATCTCTCTCTGGCAGTATCCGGTCGCCCCTGGTCTTTTGATGCGCCAGGTGCGGATTTTAAGCTGGCTGTCGAGGCATGTAGAATCAATCTCGCCTATCTCTTTGACCCCATGATGGCTGTCCATACTTCCAACATTGAACCCTTACCTCATCAAATTACCGCGGTATATGAATCCATGCTTCCCAGACAACCCTTGCGCTACATCCTTGCTGATGATCCAGGTGCTGGAAAGACTATCATGGCAGGCTTGTATATGCGTGAACTGATTATGCGAGCCGATGCCAAGCGCATTTTGATTATCGCTCCCGGTTCTTTAGTGGAGCAGTGGCAAGATGAAATGTATGAGAAATTCGGGCTGGACTTCTTCATCTTCTCTCGTGATATGGAAGCTCAATCTCATAGTGGAAACCCCTTTGAAGATTTCGATTACCTGATTGCCCGGATAGATATGGTTTCTCGTGATGAAGAGCTGATGGAGAAGCTGAAACTCACATATTGGGACTTGGTAGTGATAGATGAAGCTCACAAGTGTTCTGCATCCTGGTTTGGCAACGAACTTAAGAAGACCAAACGCTATAAACTTGCTGAAGATGTGGGTAGCATTACCCGGCATTTCCTGTTGATGACTGCAACTCCTCACAAAGGTAAAGACGAGGACTTTCAAACCTTCCTGGCCCTGCTCGATTCTGACCGCTTCTATGGCAAAACTCGTGATAGTGCCCAATCCATAGATATTTCGGACCTGATGCGGAGGATGGTAAAAGAAGAACTGCTCAAATTCGATGGCACTCATCTTTTCCCGGAACGTAAAGCCTACTCAGTCTCGTACAAGTTATCTGATCTGGAAGCTGAGCTTTACTTGGCTGTAACAGAATACGTCCGTGAAGAGATGAACAAAGCAGATCGACTGGAAGGCAAGCAAAGGAATACCATTGGCTTTGCCCTCACCATTCTGCAACGTCGTTTAGCATCGAGCCCGGAAGCTATATACCAATCACTAAAACGCCGTATGGAAAAGCTCACCCGCAGGCTGGAAGAGGAAAAGCTCATCCTGCGAGGTGAACTGATTCGCAAAGCAGATGATTTTGATGTCCCAGAAGACCTGGATGATCTTAATAGCGAAGAGCAAGAAAACATGGAAGAGGAATTGGTCGATAGAGCTACCTCTGCCCAAACCATCCAAGAATTTGAGAATGAAATCATCATCCTGACCAGACTTACCAAACAAGCTAAAGAACTAAGGGATTCCGGTCTTGACCGCAAGTGGGAAGAGCTTTCCAACCTCTTTGAGAACAATCCACATATGCGAGAGAAGAGCGGTCGCTACCGCAAACTCATTATCTTTACTGAGCACAGGGACACACTAAACTATCTTCATAACCGATTAAACGATTTGATAGGTAATCCGGATGCTGTTATCATTATCCACGGTGGCATCAAGCGTGAGGAGCGGCGCAAAGCTCAAGAGCTATTCCGTAACGATCCAAGAGTGAGCATACTCTTGGCTACTGATGCAGCTGGCGAAGGTGTGAACCTCCAAAATGCCAATCTGATGGTCAATTATGATCTGCCTTGGAATCCCAATCGCATCGAACAACGCTTTGGGCGTATCCATCGTATTGGTCAGCAGGAAGTTTGCCATCTCTGGAACATGGTGGCTATGGAAACCCGGGAAGGCGATGTATTCCTGAATCTCTTTAACAAACTGGAAATCCAAAGGCAAGCTCTGGGTGGTAGAGTATTCGATATCCTGGGTGACGTGTTTGAAGAAAAAAGCCTGCGGGACTTGCTCATAGAAGCCATTCGTTATGGTGATGACCCAATCGTCCGAGCCAAGCTCTTTGAAGTAGTGGAAGGTGCTCTCGATACAGAACATATCAAAAACATCCTCAATCGTAATGCCTTGTGTGAGGAAGTGATAGACGAGAAACGTCTCTTTGCCGTAAAAGAAGAGATGGAAAAAGCCGAAGCCAGAAAGCTGCAACCCTATTTTATCCGAGCCTTCTTCAGTAAAGCCTTTGAGCAACTCTCTGGTGAACTGCGTGCACGTGAATCCGGCAGATGGGAAATCACTTATGTCCCTGCCAATATACGTGAAAGAGATAGACAGATATCAGGCAGAAACAGACGCAATATGAATCCTGTAACTACTAAGTACGAACGTATTTGCTTTGATAAACAGTTCGTTAGGTTAAAAACCCGGGAATCTGCAATGGCAAGTTTTATCCATCCAGGGCATCCACTCATGATGGCAGTGACAGATTTGATGTTGGAAGCGCATCGTAACAAACTGAAACAAGGCTCTGTGATGCTCGATCCCAATGATGATGGCATAGTACCCAAAGCACTGATTATAATTGACCATGCTATCAAAGAAGGTTATAATCGGGATAGATGCGTTTCCCGCCGGATGCAATTTGTAGAAATTACTCCCGAAGGTGTTGTCAGCAATTCCGGTTGGGCTCCCCATCTCGATCTTGAACCCATTACAGATAGTGATTTTAATCTCATCAAAGGCATCCTATCTTCAGAATGGCTGTCCGAAAACTTAGAAAAGGAAGCTCTTGCCTATGCCACTGCACAGCTTGCTCCCGAACACTATAGTGAAGTGCAAAGCCGCAGGGAACGGCATGTTGACAAGACCTTGACTGCTGTGCATCAAAGGCTGATCAAAGAGATAAACTACTGGTCAGATCGCAAGATCAAACTTCAGGATGATCTGGCAGCCGGGAAGCAAACCAGGATTAATATAGACAATGTAAATCGAACCATAGACGAACTTACGCATCGGCTGGAATCCAGAAGCAAAGAACTGAAGGAAATGCGCCATATCGTATCAGAGACACCTCATATCATTGGTGGTGCTTTGGTGATCCCTGCAGGCTTGATTGCTCAACTAAAAGGTGAACCTAATTGGTCTGCCGATGCCGAAGCTCGTAGCCGGATTGAGCAGATAGCCATGAAGGCAGTGATGGAATATGAGAAGTCTCTTGGATGTGAAGTCATCGATGTATCAAGCAACAGTTGTGGTTGGGATATCACCAGTATTCCACCAATGAAAGATGGTCGCTTACCTGAGACCAGGCACATCGAAGTGAAAGGTAGAGCCAAGGGACAATCCACGATTACCGTTACCCGCAATGAAGTGCTCTATGGTTTGAATCAGGCAGATAAATTCATCCTGGCGATTGTCGTTATAGATGGTGATAGTTTTGAAGGACCACATTATATCCGTAATCCCTTTACTCAGGAACCGGATTGGGCAGTAACCAGTATCAATCTTGATATCGAGAGCTTGATAGATAAAGCAGAATTGCTTAAGCAGGAATAATGAATGATTATTTGAAGAGCATTCAAGACAAGAACAGGCTTGATGGAATCAGAAGATTGTTTTCAGATTGTCAAGAGCGTTACCTGAAATCCGCATCATTAGTAAGCAAGTACAATGAACAGATAAAACAACTGAAAGAATACGATAGATTCTTTACTGATGGCCCTTATGAGGTAATGAATGCCATTGAAGAACGTTACAATCGTGAGTATTGTGATGATCAGATACAAATCTTTGAACCATTCGAAAAGATGGTAGAACGAAGATGGTTTAGCTTTTTTTACAAGGTAAGATTAGCTCTTGTCGATGACAATCACTTTTGTCGTAATTTCCTACGGTTAGGTGGATTTCTCGATCAGAAAGATATAGAATTGGCCTTACCTACAGCCTTACAGATTGTCCAGGATTTGGAGTTAGGATGGTACATTTCAGATGAGCCAAAAAGAGAAGATAATGAAGATTAACGCCCCCAAGAAGCTGATTGAAGTAGCGCTCCCTCTCAAGGAAATAAACGAAGCCTGTGTCCGTGAAAAGTCTATCCGGCATGGACATCCCTCCACTTTGCATTTATATTGGGCAAGGCGTCCCCTGGCTGCTGCAAGAGCAGTGCTCTTTGCTCAGTTAGTTAATGACCCGGGTTGGGATGAAGAGCTGCAGATTGGCTACAAGAGGAAAGCAGATGCAAATCGGGAACGGGAACGTCTCTTTGAGATCATCCGCAAGCTGGTGAAGTGGGAAAACACCAATAATGAAGCTGTCCTGAATGAAGCCCGCGCCGAGATTCGCAAGAGTTGGAAGGTAACCTGTGAACTGAATAAAGACCATCCTGAAGCATCATATTTTTTTAATCCTGACAAACTTCCTGCCTTTCATGATCCCTTTGCCGGGGGTGGTTCAATCCCGCTGGAAGCTCAGAGATTAGGCTTGGAAGCATGGGCAAGCGATCTCAATCCCGTTGCTGTGCTTATCAATAAAGCGATGATCGAAATCCCACCCAAGTTTGTGGGCAGAAGACCTATTGGTCCTGTTCCAGAAAATGAAAAACAACTTGATACAGGACAATACACATGGGATGGAGTAACGGGGCTGGCAGAAGATGTGCGCCGTTATGGGCATTGGGTACGGCAGGAAGCTTTTAAGCGCATCGGACACCTGTATCCACCCATCAAAATCACCGAAGAGATGATAGCAGAAAGGCCTGATCTCGCACAATATCGGGGGAAAGAACTGACAGTAATAGCCTATATTTGGGCAAGAACAGTAAAGAGCCCAAACCCATTATATTCTCACGTGGACGTTCCCCTGACTTCTACCTTCCTGCTGTCTGATAAAAAGGGGAAAGAAGCCTGGATTGAGCCAATAATCGACTGCGATAATTATGAGTTTAAAGTCCGGGTTGGCATGCCGGATGATATTGAAACAATAAAGAAAGGGACTAAGGCAGCCGGTAGATCGTCAAACTTCACATGCCTCCTCTCAAATACTCCCATTGATGGTAAGTATATTAAGGCTGAAGGGCAAGCAGGCAGAATTTGCTCTAAGCTGATGGCTATTGTTGCTGAAGGAAAGAGCTGTAGAGTATATCTCTCTCCAGACGAGCATCAGGAAAATATAGCAAAATCCGCAGTTCCAACTTGGAGACCAGAACAAGCATTAGTAGGGAAAAGCGCTGATCAAGTTCCCCTCTATGGATTGTGCACCTATGGCGATTTGTTCAGCAATAGACAGATGTATGCATTAGAGTCAATCACCACAATAATTGATGATGTTTTTAAGGCAGCTATTGAAGCAAATGATATAAAAGAAGATAAAGCCATATATCAAGAGGCCATACGAACCTATTTGCATTTCTGTGTAGGTAAACTGTCAATCCAGAGTTCAGTTCTCTCAACTTGGGATTGCACTAGAGACGGGGTAAGGAGTGCTTTTGGAAGGCAAGCTCTAGCTATGGTATGGGATTATGCTGAAGTGAATATCCTAAGTGATTCCACAGGGAACTGGTTATCTATGCTAGATTGGGTGTGTAAGGCGATACAAAAACTGCCCACGCATAAGAATTGTAAAGCAGTAGTCTCCGACGCTACATCTCAGAGCATTTCAGCTAACAAGATTGTTTCTACTGATCCTCCATATTACGACAATATCATGTACGCTGATTTATCAGATTTCTTCTACGTGTTTCAAAAGAGAGCGTTGAAACCAATTTTCCCAGAGCTATTCCAGACCATTGCAACCCCAAAAGACGATGAACTGGTAGCATCGCAGTATCGCCATAAATCCAAGAAGGATGCAGAATTGTTCTTCTTGAATGGCATGATGAAGGCAATGAGCCGGATATCCCAACAATCAAACGCAGCCTTCCCGGTTACAATTTACTACGCATTTAAACAATCAGAGACTTCAGAGGTCGGAAGCATATCTACGGGATGGTTAGCATTCCTGGAAGCGGTTATCAAATCTGAGTTTGCCATTGTAGGTACCTGGCCAATGCGAACAGAGCTTGCCAACAAGGTTAGTGGAATAGGTAGTAATATGCTATCTTCCAGCATAATACTGGTTTGCCGAAAACGTGCATTAAATGCAGAAATGGTCAGTCGTAAAGAATTCTTACAAGAGTTAACTAAGGCTATCCCCGAAGCATTAGAAACAATGATAAATGGAAGCGAAACATCCAGTCCTGTAGCTCCGGTAGATTTAGCTCAATCAGCCATCGGACCCGGTATGGCTGTGTATTCAAAATACAAAGCAATCTTAGAATCTGACGGCAGTCCCATGACTGTACATACTGCACTTATTCTCATCAATAAAGCTCTGGATGAGTATTTCAAAGAGCGGGAAGGCGATTGGGATAATGATACCCGCTTCTGCCTCCAGTGGTTCAGTGAATATGGATGGAAAGAAGGTGTATATGGTGAAGCTGAAGTGCTTGCCAAGGCAAAAGGTCTTTCGGTAGAGGGTGTTCGGGACAGTGGAGTTTTGATGGCCGGCAGTGGCAAAGTGCGTCTTTATCGCCCATCTGAGTATCCTACGGACTGGAATCCGCTAAAAGATGACAGAACTCCCGTCTGGGAAGTATTGCATCAGCTCATCCGGGCGCATCAGAGCAGTGGAGAATCCGCTGCAGCAGAGATAGCATCTGCTGTTCCTGAGTTAGCTGCTACTGCGCGTCAGCTTGCCTTTTTGCTATATACCCTATGTGAACGACAAGGTTGGGCAGAAGATGCCCGACCCTACAACGACCTGGTCACAGCCTGGCTTTCCATCGAAAAACAAGCTCAGGATAAAGGCATACAAGGTGATCAGATTGAGGCTGAGTTTTAGATGACCAAAAACCAAATACTAAAGCTAATCACTCAAGGCGAAAGTGGAACTTTGGAATTTAAAAGAGATTCACTAAAGCCAGAGCAGCTCGCCAAGGAGATAGTAGCCTTTGCCAATCAGAAAGGTGGCACTATCATCCTCGGGGTGGAAGACGATGGCACAATTAGTGGGATCAAGCGTTCCAAGCTTCAGGAATGGCTGATGGACTGCGTATGCAGTCGCCATATTCATCCCAGAATTAGCCCATCCTACCAAGAGATACGCATAAGTCCTGAGATCACAATAGCACTTATAACCATTGCAGAAGGCGATTCCAAGCCCTATGTAGTTCGGCACAATGACCGGGAAGACGTCTTTCTAAGGCATGGGAATACCACCAGAATAGCCACCAGAGAACAGCTTGTTCGGCTTCTTGCCAGTGGTGGTTTGCTAAAAGTGGAAAGCATGCCGGTACCCAGAACCTCACTATCAAGCCTGGATCTGGCACGACTAGAAAACTATCTGGTGTTTAGGGGTGAACCGGAGATACCAAAAAGCAAAGATCAATGGACAGAACTCCTGCTCCAGATGGGGTTTTTGACAGAAGTGACAGGCGATAAAATACAGTGCACAGTGGCAGGAATCACCCTATTTGGAGTAAAGCCCAGACGCTATCTAAAACAAGCAGGACTGCGGGTAATGGCATTTGATTCGCTCGATTTGCAGTATCGTGCTCTATTGGATGTAGTTTTAGATGGCCCTATGCTCGCCAGATGGGTGTTTGACGATGATGGAGTCCGAACCATTGTTGATGATGGTTTGGTGGAAAAGCTGGCTCATACCATTCATCCTTACATCGCCATTGAAGGAGATTCGATAGATAAGGGTTTCCGGCGACCAAGCAAGATATTATATCCCATGGAGGCAATTCGGGAACTGATCCTGAATGCTCTTGCTCATAGGGACTGGACACGTTCTACTGATATCGAACTGCGCATTTTTTCCAATCGTCTGGAGATCATCAGTCCGGGTGCTTTGCCTGGGTCGATGACCATCGAGAAAATGAAGACAGGACACCGCTATGCCCGGAATGCTCTGATCATGGAAGTGATGCGAGAGTATAATTATGTAGAAGAACGTGGCATGGGTATCCGCACTAAAGTAATCCCCCAGGTGAAGGCCATCACAGGTAAAGAGCCGGAGTTTGCCACAGATGAGGATTGCCTGAAGATCACCATGAATCGGGATGAAACTACAATTGAGACTATAAGTGCACCTGATGGTGAGACTATAAATGAGACTATAAATGAGACTATAAAACTGACTGCTATTCAAAAAGACATTCTAAGAGAAATCACCTCTAATCCAGCAGCAACTTATGAAGAAATAGGTGAAAAGCTTGGTGTTTATCGGGCTACAGTTGCGAGACATTTAAATCTACTTAAGAAGACAGGGGTAATCAGTAGGATGGGATCTAGGAAAACTGGATACTGGCACGTTAATAATGAAAAACATGTGGATCAGTAACACTACTGCCCATGAAGAAGGCAAAACTTTGCTTTCAGGAATGAACTCGGAAGGGATAGGCTTCCGAGCAGTTTCCGAGTTGTTTGCCAAGCATGGTAAACTCATTGATATGAATAAGCTTGCGAACATAAGAACTCTGCATAAGAATCAGGAGATAAGATGATAAAAGCGTGGCGAGACATCGCAATTCCGCATCAGGACGTGCTGAGAGGCACTTTCAAACAATCAGAATTTGCTGCAGACCTTTCACGGGTGCATACCGGAGATGCCGGTGAAGAATATCAAAATCCGGTGATGTTCTTTCAAAGAACCTTTATCACAGAAGGGATGAGGTTACTATTAGATTCAGTAATCCAGCGTCTTAGCGGCAATGGTGGTGATCCTGTTATCCAATTGCAGACTGCTTTTGGGGGTGGTAAAACGCATACCATGCTGGCTGTTTATCATCTTGCTAAGGGAGAAACGCCCTTATCTGAATTGCAGGGAATACCGCCAATCATTGATAAAGCCGGTGTTACTTCTTTGCCCAAAGCAAAAGCTGTGGTTATTGATGGCAATCAACTCTCTCCCGGAAGTCCAAGGTCGCGAGATGGTATTACCGTTAATACTCTGTGGGGCGAACTTGCCTGGCAATTGGGTGGTGCAAATGGCTATGAACAGGTAAAGCAAGCAGACCTAAGCGGAACCTCTCCTGGCAAGGAGGATTTGACAACGTTACTTAGGGCTTATGCACCTTGTGTGATTCTGGTGGATGAATTGGTGGCTTATATCCGTCAATTTGAACCTGGAAAGACCTTTACGGGTGGTAGCTATGACTCCAATATCTCGTTTATCCAAGCCTTAACTGAAGCTTTGAAGGCAGTGCCTAATGCTCTGATGTTGATTTCCTTGCCAGACTCCAATCGGGAAGCCGGAAGCCAGAATGGAATCAATGTTCTCAGAACGCTGGAGCATTTCTTTGGACGCATCCAGGCTTTGTGGAAACCAGTAGCTGCTGAAGAAGCTTTTGAAATAGTCCGTCGCAGACTATTTGCCAATATTACAGATCAAGCTTCAATGGAAGAGACCTGTCGAACCTTTGCAGACTATTACATAGCCAATAAGAACGACTTCCCCAATGAAACCCAGGAAGCGCATTACTATGAACGTTTGAAACAAGCATACCCCATCCATCCGGAGATCTTCGACCGTCTCTATGAAGACTGGTCGTCTTTGGATAACTTCCAGAGGACCCGTGGAGTACTGAAACTAATGGCAAAGGTAATTCACAAGCTCTGGATAGACGATAACAAAGACCCACTTATCATGCCAGGCAATCTGCCTTTGTATGATGCTGACGTGCGCAATGAAACGATATACTATCTACCCCAAGGTTGGGACCCTGTCCTGGAGAGGGATATTGATGGCTCTCGCTCCGAAACTGCCCATATTGAGAAGATTGAAGCCAGGTTTGGTCAGTTACAGGCTTGCAAGAAACTGGCACGAACCATCTTCTTTGGCAGTGCTCCCCATACTGTGGCTATGCACTCTGTCAGGACTATACGTGGCATAGAGTACAATAGAATCCTGCTTGGCAGTGTTCAACCCGATCAGGTGATCGGAATCTTTAAAGACGCCATGAATAGACTGGTGGATAAGCTGCATTACCTGAGTAATGCTGATAACAAATTGTTTTGGTTTGATACCCGTCCTAATCTCAGACGAGAGATGGAAGACCGCAAACGACGTTTTAATGATAAAGACGATGTCGTACCGGTAATCAAAGACCAGCTTCAGCGCTTGCTGTCCAATGGCTGTTTCGACGGAATCCACATTTTTACGCGTTCTGATGACATTCCGGATGATTATTCGCTTCGGCTGGTTATCTTGCCACCTGATGCCTATTATCTGCGTTCTGGAGGCAGTTTTGCCATAGTGGGCACTCCAAATAGCGATGGAGCTAAGAAAATACTCACAACCAGAGGTGAACAGCCGAGACTGAAACAGAATCGGCTTATCTTTCTGGCTGCAGATGGGGATGTAATAGGCAGGCTAAAAGATCAGGTCCTTACTTTGCTGGCATGGGACTCTATTCTCAAAGATATTCAAACCTTGAAGCTCAATCTCGATCTATATCAAACCAGACAGGCTAAGGCTGGATTTGAGGATGCTAAGAAGTCATTAGACCGCATTGTAAAAGAAACATACAAATGGATATTAGTACCAGAGCAGGATAAGGTCCCCGGAGATAAATTTGAGCCATTCAGCATCAATCCGAGTGTGCCTAATATTGTGGAAGAGATTGAACGGATTCTCAAGGAAAACGAGCATCTGATCACTGGGTGGGCACCGATTCATCTGCACAACCTGCTAAAACGATGGTTCTGGAAAGACGATGTGAAGGAAGTGAGAGCTAAGGATATATGGCATAGCACCTGTTGTTATCTGTATCTGCCCAGGCTCAAGAATGAAAATACCTTCTCGAATGCGATCAATTCCGGAGCCGAAAGCAGAGACTTCTTTGGCTTAGCATATGGTAAGGATGGCGATGAGTATGTTGGTTTCTCTTATGGGAAGCCAATGACTCCTGTCTTTGATAGCTCTCTGCTACTTATCGATCCCTTATGGGCAGCAGAATATCAGTCTCAAAAGACGGTTATCGCTGATCCTCCAGATGAGCCCCCAACTGAACCAGGGACAGGTGGAACTGGTACTGGGGATACAACAGGTGGTGGTGCTACTCCTCCTAGAGGCGGAAGTGGCGGAACAACACCTCCTACACCCAAACCCGTACAAAACAAGAAGCGCTTTTATGGTCGAGTAAATCTGAAGCCAACTCGAGCCAAAGCAGACTTTGCTACGATTGTGGAAGAGATTGTTTTACATCTGATAAATAGCCCAACTGTGACAGCCAGCATTAAAATAGAAATCGAAGCAGACTGTCTCGAAGGTTTCGATGAAGCTATACAGCGCACAATCAAAGAGAACTGCAACACACTCAAGTTTGATATGAGTGAGTTTGAGTAGGGGGTGGTAATCATAAATGATACGTAATAGTGAGATTTGATATGACTAAGCCTCCACATGTTGATTGGTTTAGGAAAACTGGCGAATCTCTTAGAACAGCTGATGGTAAGGCCATTGAAGTTTGGGAGTTCTGCCACCAAAATGACGACAAGGTGCTTTCGCAATGGGCTAAGCATTTTAGAAGCCACTATTGTCTCGATTCTCAGATCGATTTACTGCGTGGAAGACTCTCGCGATCCGATTATTTACATACTATCAAGTTTCCTAGTAGTGTGTCCAATCTAGGACATGGAATACGTGCTGGAGATTTTGGGGAAATCTTAGTAGCCGACTATCTGGAATGGCTCTTAGGGTTTTGGGTACCTAGGGTTCGATGGTCATCTAAAGTGATTAGAGATGAATCACCAAAGGGTAGCGATATCATAGGCTTTAGATTTGAAGAAGATAACAAGATATCAAAAAAAGATGTAATGGTGATTTTTGAGGTAAAAACTATGTTCTCTGCTTCTAAAATTAACCGGTTACAGGACGCTATTAATGATTCTGCTAAGGATAACATTAGGATTGATGAATCCCTGAACTATATCAAACAAAGACTATTAGAAAGTAGTAACATTGATCAAGCAGGTAAAATTGATAGGTTTCAAAACCCAGTAGATATACCCTATGTAGATATCTTTGGAGCTGCAGCAATAATCTCCGAAAACTTTTATAAAGTAAGTGAGTTGACTACATCAGATTGTATGTCAGTTCCAAAGTCAAAGAAATCTAAAGTACTTATACCACATCCCAAAATAGACAGGTTAACTCTATTAGTCATAAAGGGTAAGAGCATGATGGGTTTGGTTAACGAACTATATAGAAGAGCTGCAGATGAAGCTTGAACATAGATCCCGAACATTGCTTAGTATAACAAGGTCAAAGGCAAAGATGTTCGAGTACTTTGTGCCAGAAGAGCATCATATCAGGCTGACACAGGATCCAGCGAAGCTCTTCACAAGCTCAATTGGGATACTAGGCGATCTTTCAGCTGCAATAAATCGGGGAGCAGTTGATCGCGCAGAGATCAATCAAATGAAAGAAAACCTGCTTTTCTCTGCCCATTTTTTTGATTCCTACATGCTAACAAAACTGAACAAATCTCTTGATCCTTATCTTGTGCTATTAGGTTCAGCTTCTTACTATCTTTGTGATCATCCCGGAAGTTCTTCAGTATTAGCAAAGAGCATTAATTGTGATTGTCCAGATTTGGGTGGAGAAGGTTTGGAAGACCTGCTACTCTGGCTATTACAATCAGATCTGAGCTACTACTTTGAAGGATCGGAAGGGCAATTTGGGAAGTTTGTGGATGATATGTCTCAATTCATGTTACAATTCTACGAAGATGGTTCAGCCGAAGATGAGATTATCTCTGCATCAATGATCTTAAGACATGCTGTTTATGAGTATGGCACCCCTCGTCAGCTTCTATTTGGTGATGTTTTATGTTCAGTTCTTAAAAAGAAACTGGAGAATTCTGCATGGAAATCGCTTCCGAAGTATTCTGGATTATCTCTCCAATCTTGGCGTCCAACCCTTCAAAAGGAGTCATTCATCAAAGAACTTTGGCCAGCTCAACATCTCTTGGGTATAGCTGATGTTCTCAAGGGTAAATCAACTATCATTCAAATGCCGACCAGTGCAGGTAAAACTAAGGCAGTTGAGCTGATTGTCCGAAGCGCATTTCTGGCAGGTAGAACTAAGATGGCTGTAATTATTGCCCCATTTAGAGCTCTTTGTCACGAAATCAAGAATTGCTTAACAGAAGCATTCCGAGATGAAGCAATTGGCATTGATGAACTATCCGATGTCTTTCAAACTGACTACAACTTACTGGATCTTCTTTATTCCCATCAGATTCTAGTGGTAACACCAGAGAAACTTCTTTATGTTCTGCGGCATGCTCCTGATCTAGCATCCCATATCGGGTTATTGGTTTTCGATGAAGGGCACCAGTTTGACAATGGAACACGAGGTATCACTTATGAATTGCTTCTGACTTCGTTGAAATCAATGATCGCAAATGATGCTCAAAAAGTACTCATCTCAGCAGTCATTAGCAATGCCGAAGCCGTTGGTGAATGGCTGAACGGAGAACCCAATGTAGTCGAAGGTACATCCCTTATTCCTACATTTAGGTCAGTTGGATTTGCAAGCTGGTTAGATACTTTGGGGAGAATTGAGTACGTGGACGGCCAGAATCCAGAGCAAGGTGAATTCTTCGTACCCAGAGTAATCGAGAGTTACAATCTTGGCAGGAAAGAGAGAGAAAGAAAAGACCGCTTTTTCCCTGATAGAACAGATGGTCAGTCTATTGCATTATATCTCGGATTAAAGCTCATTGCCAATGGCAGCATTGCAGTATTTTGTGGTCGAAAGGACACAGCAGCTTCAATTTGTGATAAGGCAGTGGATTATATTGATAGAGGGATTCCATTCGATTCTCCCCAAGATTTTTCCGACAAAAGCGAAGTCAAGCGGCTGGCACATCTATACAGTGTGAATCTTGGAGAAGATGCCTCAGCTACGCAAAGCGCAAGATTCGGAATATTCTCTCATCATGGTAACATCCCACATGGTATTCGTTTAGCTGTAGAGAATGCGATGCGAGATGATCTTATTCGGTTTGTAGTTTGCACTTCCACCTTAGCTCAGGGGGTCAATCTCCCCATTCGATACCTAATTGTCACAAGTGTTTACCAAGGTATAGACCCGATAAAAGTTCGGGACTTTCATAATCTAATAGGACGTGCAGGACGATCTGGTATGCATACCGAAGGCAGTATCCTGTTTGCTGATCCAATTGTTTATGATAGACGGAAAGTACTTAAGGATAAATGGCGATGGGCACAGATGAAGATATTTCTTGAACCACTAAATTCAGAACCATGTACGAGCATGTTATTGTCTTTCATCAAACCTAATAAGAGTGATGATATTCTGAATATTCTGAATATTGAGCCTCTAGATTTCGTAACCTTTTATCTGAAAGATCCTGATAATGTATCCATGCTATCATCACAGATTGAAGAAACATATAGAGATTCTGGACTCACTCAAGATGAAATCGAACGACAGATAGCAGAAAAGATCAACATAGTCAATTCAGTTGAGAGTTTTCTATTATCGCAATGGGATGAGTTTGAAAACGGATTATCTGTAGCTGAAGCCATTCATATTGCTGAAAGTACCCTTGCTTTTTCTATAGCAGATGACAATGATAAGAATCGGTTACGCGAATTGTTTACTATCCTCACTGTGTACATCGCAGAAAACGTAACTGATCCAGTTCGCCGCAAAATATACAGCAGAACTCTTTATGGTGTTCATGACTCGCACACGATTGAAAAATGGGTTCAAACAAACTCAGATCGTTTGCTAATGACTGAAGATGATTCGCAAATTCTTAACCTTATCTGGCCATTACTATCCGATCATAATAAATTCGGTTTGTTCAGAAAAATTGATCAGCCAGATGTGCTAGTTGAGGTTGGGCAGGGATGGTTAGATGGCAAGCCATTCTTTGACTTATTAAAAATTGTTAAGAGTCATAAGGCTAAAACGAAAAGGCGAAGGAAACTGAATATATATCATATTATCGATTTCTGCGAAGGAACACTTGCTTACGAGGGTTCGATGTTAGTCAGTGCTTTGATAGAATTTGTTGATCTTAACATTCGAGATGAAAGAGGGGAGCTGGCAAGAAGACTCAAGTGTTTTCAGAAACGTTTAAAATACGGACTACCCACTGAGTCTTCAGTTATTCTATGCGAAATGGGGCTATCTGACAGAGTCATTGCTCAGGATGTACAATCGTCTCTCAATGTTCATTCTACGAATCGGGGGAAGATAATCAGAACTTTAAGGAAGAATAAAGAGTTATTGACTCTAATCATGGATAAATACCCATTGTACTATCAGGATAGAGCATTGGACTTACTTATTGAGGATAATAGTTAGTAATTAAGGGAAAGAGACAACTAAGGACTACAATATGCAAGCATACAACCGACCTTTATACAAATGGTTTAACCTAATCGAATTAGGACAGTTAACCCTACCCAGATTCCAGAGATTTGAAGCATGGACTCACAACGAAGTATCAAACATACTACGATCAATGTTAAGAGGATTACCTACAGGGGCAGCTCTCATTTTAAGAGTTGATGGACCTGAGCAGTTTAGAAGCAAATACTTAGCCGGGACCCCACAAGATGGAAGAAACGTTACAGAGCAGTTGTTGGATGGGCAACAACGCTTAACAGCAATGTGGAAAAGCCTTTATAATCTTTATGATAACCGGACGTTTCTCGTTTCAATAGATAAATCAACCATCGATTTCAATGTCAATCCATCTGATTATCTTGAGTCCAATGAGATTGAAGTTGTAGCTCAAGCAATCTACGAGAAAAAAGGCAGTAGATATCCTATATGGGTCAATGATGCCAAAGAATGTTGGGAAAGGGGATTGATCCCAGTTCATTTACTACGTCCCGATGATATCTCCAAAGAGAAGAAAGCGTGGCTCAAAGCAGCAGCACCTGAGGATATTGAAATGAGGGAGTTTCTTGATGATCTGATCGATGCACTGCGTGAGAGAATCAAACATTTCAATCTGCCATATTTAGAGCTTCCGTCCACCACAAAAAAACATGTTGCCTTGGATGTGTTCATCAAGCTAAATACCAGTTCTGTTAAACTAACTGCTTATGATATTGTGGTTGCCTTGGTTGAAGATGCGGCTGAAACGTCATTGCATGAATTGGTGGATTCACTGGCCATTAAAGTCCCTAAGGCAAAAGATTATGCTGATCTGCCAGATCTGGTTTTAGACACTGTGGCTTTGTTACAAGATATCATTCCAAGCCAGGCTGGTTATGTAAACATCAATTATAGGCAGTTAGTGTCTGAGTGGGACGATTTAGTGAGTTGCTTTACAAAAATGGTAGATCTACTGGAAGAAGAGCATATATACGATGAGAAGAGACTCCCATCATACACAGCATTGCCTGTACTTGCAGCGCTTACTAAATACCTTCCAACGAATGCAGATCAACTTGGCAATGCCAGGTATCTCCTCAAAAAATACCTATGGAGAGCATTTCTTACAGACAGGTATGAGAAGGCAACTACCACGAATTCTTTATCAGATTTCCGCAAGATACGGGATTACCTTCTTGATAAAGGAGAGTACAAAGATATCCCTATCTTTAACGAACATGAGTATCCTGCGCCAGTGAAAGAGATCATTAGTGATGCAGCTTGGGCAAAAAACAGAACAATATTAGGCAGAGGCCTCTTGGCTTTGCAGATAAAATGTGGAGCTTATGATATCGCAGACAATACGCCTGCCACCAAACAAAGCGTCCATAACAGAGAGTATCATCACTTGTTCCCCGCAGCATTACTTGGCAAGGCAGATGTGCCAAACAGCAAGGTTTTCAGTTCGGTTAATTGTGCATTGATCTCCTGGAGAACGAATCGTACAATCTCTGATAAAAACCCTATGCAATATTTGTTGGAAAGATCTGAGAATTGCGATCTTGGAGAAATTGAAAGAGATAGAAGATTGCGAAGTCATTTGATTCCGATTCAAGAGCTTAGTGTGGACTATTCTGACTTTGATAGCCAGGAAACTAAAGCGCAAATTGAGCAGGATTTCGCTCGATTTGTTGAAGCCAGATCGATATTACTAGAACAAGCGGCAAGGCTTGTGTATAATGGAGAGCAGCTAACGACTGATAGAGTCTATGCTAAAATTGCTGACTTGCAACAGCAGTAATCGTAAGTACAGCGAAAAGCATGATAATGAAGGATATACCACAAGAAGTACTAATAAGTAATCCTAAAGACTTGAAGTATCATCACCAAAGAGTTTTTGGTTACTATAGCATCAGAACAAACAGTAACCTCATTGAATGGCAGTGCCTATTGAATACCCTGAAGAAAAACTTGTTTATGAATAGCATACCAGAATTCTTAAGCTATCCATATACCTTAGTGAAACGCGAAGAGCCAGATTTTGAGGTAGTCCTTAGCAGTGGAGAGGTAATGCTGATCGAGATCACTCGTGCAACTACGATGAAAAATGAAGCTCTCAAGCATCAGTTATCCAAAGCCAACGACGATGTCGAAATGGCAGAAGTATCTAATGACATGTTTACTCTCGAAAAGCCAAACAAGGGAGAAATGCGGAAAAACCTTGTAAACAAAGGAGATGGTTTGCAAGGTACAGGAATGTATGGGTGGTACGCTGAAAAACAATGGGTATCTATCATTTTGTCTGCCATAGAATCAAAGCGAAGTAAAGTCTATTCAGATAGTGTGGATTTGTTACTCATAGAGGACAGATCACTTCCATATTCATATCGGGAAGCAATAACAAAACGATTCGAATTTCTAAAGAGTGCGATTGAAAGCGATCCGAAAACACTTGGATTAAATGCGTTTCCAAACATTATCACAGATACTTCCGGAGCTATCGGCATTGTTAGACAAGATAATCAGTGGCTTTCTACCCCTCTTTTCTTGCCAGATGGCTGGATGGCAGAGTAGGGACACAATTCCAACCCAAAAAGCTCTTACTTGCTGCTGATAGCATAACCCATCCCCTCGTACCCCTTCACTCGTTTTCTATACATGTTTGCAAGCATGGGTTCGTTCATGTCGACATAATCGTAGATCACTACCTCTGTTTTGTTATCATGAGCCCTGTGTAGCCTACCAGCATATTGTTGCAATACTCCTTTCCAGGATATAGGCAATGTAAGAAACAAGGTATCCAGTCTGCTGTCATCAAAGCCCTCTCCGGCATACTTTCCAGTTGCGATAATCACCCTTTCATCTTCATCCGGTATGGAATGGAGCTTATCAATTACCGCTTTCAGCTGTTTTCTACCCATACCACCCCGAAGTGCGATTACATGCTTGGAGAACCCTGCGAGTTTCTGAGCAAAGAACTCCACATGAGCAGTTCTCTCCGTTAAAACAAGTGGACTTCTACCGGCCACGATTGCCGCAATAATGTCATCCAGAATCATGTCATTTCGCTTAGTATCCTCCACCAAAGCTTGATAGACGTCTGTGATCTTGATCTCGGCATCCTCGCTACCCTTGATTATTGAGAAGTTTGTCTGGCGAGTCACTACCTTATGTGTGAAAGACCGTTGCAGAACTTGAGGCTTGGCATCTACTTTATACCGGATAGGGCCGCATTGCATGTAGACAATTGGATGATGGCCATCTTGGCGGATTGGAGTTGCCGTAAGTCCATATACATATTTTGCCTGCACAGACTTGAGAACTTGTTCAAAGCTAAAAGCAGAGATATGGTGACACTCATCCACTATCACCATGCCATAATCCTTAACGAGCTCTTTAACTGCGTGTTTGTGGGTAAGACTCTGAATAATGGCAACATCAATTTTACCGGTTCTTTTATCTATGCCCCCGCCTATTTGCCCTATATCCGGTTCTTGCAGAAAACACTTTAGCCGCTCTACCCACTGATTCATCAACTGCCTGCGGTGCACTATGATTAGAGTGTTAGTCTGCCTTTGAGCAATCATCCATATTGCCACAACTGTCTTACCGAATGCCGTGGTTGCTGAGAGAATGCCATTTTCGTGCTTGAGCATTGCAGTCCCCGCAAGGAGTTGTTCACTGCTTAGTTTTCCAACGAAAGTAGCATTGACGAGTTCTCCCGAAAATCTCAAATCTTTCTGAATCTGCGAAATGCCCAAATTTGATAGAAGCCTTGTGAGATCTTCTAAACACCCTCTTGGGATTACGAGGTATTCATCAGTTTCAGAGGATAGATTGATAACCCTGGGTATATTGTAGATTGGCATTCTCATGGCTTGAGATCGGTAAAATTCTGGATTCTGAAAGGCTGCAAGCCTGATGATATTGGACATTAGCTTCTGACGAAGTCCAGCTTTCTCAATGTAGATCATATTGCTCAAGACAATCTGAATCTGAGATGGTAAATCTTTAACCTCCTCAGGTTGGGCATGTTTCGCTTCCCAGGGCATGGTTTCATCTACTTCAGATGTAGCTATTTGAGATAATCCCATTAATCCGTGACCAGCGGGTAGTTCTGATAGAATTGCGTTGATCCTGTGTTTACTGAGTCTTTCCGCTTGTGACAGGAAGCTCCACTGATCTTCAATCCTCTTCAACTGGTGATCTACAAACTCACTATGCCCACTCTCCCGCGCTTTCTTCTGCAAGGGCAAGGCAATCAGATTCCCAAATCCTCCTTTGGGCATAGTATCTTGGTTGGGAAACATGCGGTCAAATGAATCAAAGCCGATTTGATGGTGTTTCTCCATAGCATTTGTAAGCAGCGCAGTTCCCAATCTACGGGCCATAGCTGCAGATATCTTTTCATCAAAGAAGAACCACAGATGGGCACCGTTCCCTGATCTGGATATCTCAACAAAACCAGGTACATGATATTGGTGGCAGGCATCGACCATCGCCCTCACATCGTCCCGCCAGCCCTTCTTATCAAAATCTATAGCCAGAAAATTGCACATATCATCTTCAAGCAAGGGGTAGATGCCAATAATGATCTCACCACTTAGGTGCCTGTAGATCTGCTTATCATCAAGTGGGATAAGCTTTCTATTCTCACAGCTCGCACAAGGGATTTTCTTGTACTTACCGCATACATCATGTTTCCAATCATTGAAGCAGGCTGGTGAGTATCCGGATCTATTGTCTTTGCCAATCCATCTGATTGCGAACACATCCTCTCTTCCCTGAAACAAGCTGCGAAAGAGCTGAACCTTGTTCTCTGGACTGGATTGATTGTTGATTGGGGTATCTGTAGAAGTAGCCTTTACTGAATGTGTATCGTTGGTGATATACTTGTGTGGGGTCTCGGTTGGAATAGAGGTTTCAGTATTCGGTTCTGATGGATGGGTTACATTCGAAACCAAATCTCTCAGTCTGGAGTTCTCGGTCTCCAGATCGCTGATCCGCTTGAGAGCGTCGTCGAGTCTCTTCTTGAGTTCTTCATTCTCGGTGTTCATCTCATCCTCAACTGACCAATGTCGGCTCATGCTTCCTGTTGTCAACCCCAAAATCTTTAAACCTGGATGATCCTAATCATCAAACCAATTCTGCTCATTAATCGATATGCAGAATTCCTGTCAGAATTTGAAGTTTTTGGTGATCTGATTTGCAAAAATCCTGTCACAAACTACCTAAAGTGGTCTGGGAAAAGATGAGTAAGGATGAGCTACGATGCGACAGTTTGCAATTTTCGCTGCACAATTTGCAGTTTTCGTTGTCACTTTACATTTTTTCCCTATTTACATGATTCTCTCAGGACTCTATGATTTTTATTGACTGAATCTGTGTACCCAAATTTCTGTGACGTAAAATACTATTCTCAAAAAGGGAGACACCATGGCTTACAACAAGATGAAAACAGACCTGCAAAACCTGTTTGAAGAGCTCAAAACTCAAGGACTTTACAAGAAGGAACGCATCCTCAGCACCCCACAGGGAGCAAAGATTCGCGTTGCTGGAGGCACTACTGCCCTCAATTTCTGCGCCAACAACTACTTGGGTCTGGGCAATCACCCCGAAGTGATCAAAGCAGCCCAGGAAATCATGAATACCTGGGGTTATGGATTGGCTTCAGTTCGCTTTATCTGCGGAACTCAGGAAATCCACAAACAGCTTGAAGAAGCTGTATCCAAATTCCTTGGCACCGAGGATACCATCCTTTATGCTGCTTGCTTTGACGCAAATGGCGGAGTTTTTGAACCACTCCTGGGCGAAGACAGTGCTTTGATTTCGGACGAGCTTAACCATGCTTCCATCATTGATGGTGTAAGGCTCTGCAAAGCCAAACGGTACCGCTACAAACACTCCAATATGCAGGAACTGGAAGATGCTTTGAAAGATTCCCAAGACATGAAGTACCGCCTGATCTGCACCGATGGCGTCTTCTCTATGGATGGGGATATGGCCAAATTGGATCAGATTTGCGATCTGGCTGATAAATATGACGCCCTGGTCATGGTTGATGACAGCCATGCTACTGGCTACATCGGAGCTAGCGGACGTGGAACTCCCGAACAATTTGGCGTCACTGATCGCATCGACATCATCACCACTACATTTGGTAAAGCCATGGGCGGTGGCAATGGTGGATGCACCAGCGGCCGTAAAGAGATCATCGAACTGCTGCGTCAACGCAGCCGTCCCTATCTGTTCTCAAACACTCTGGCCCCAGCCATCGTAGGAGCTACTTTGAAGGTGATCGAACTCCTCAGCTCATCCACTGAATTGCGGGATAAAGTATGGAGCAATGCCGAATACTTCCGCAAAGAGATGATCGCTGCCGGATTTGATATAGTTCAAGGCAATACTGCCATCGTTCCTGTGATGCTGTATGATGAACCTCTGGCTATGAAAATGGCTGACATGCTGCTCTCTGAAGGCGTGTATGTGATCGGCTTTGTTTATCCTGTGGTTCCCAAAGGCAAGGCCAGGATAAGAGTACAGCTTTCTGCTGCTCATAACAAGGAAGATCTGGATACCACAATCGCCGCTTTCAAGAAAATCGGCAAAGAACTGGGATTGATCTGATCCATATCAGTCTATAACAATATATGAAGCGTAAAGGGGTGATATTTCTGGTTCCTGTCCCCATCGGGAATCTCGGTGATATCACCCTTCGTGCGCTGGATACACTCAAAAGCACCAGCCTGATTGCTTGCGAGGATACCCGCAAAACCGGCTTTCTCCTCTCCCATTACCAGATCAAAGCACCAAAGCTGATCAGCTTTCACAAATTCAATGAACGGAGCCGCGAACAGGCACTCTTGGACCATCTTAATGAAGGCAAAGACCTCTGTATCGTCTCCGATGCAGGCACTCCCTGCATCTCTGATCCCGCTCAGGAATTTGTCTCCCGAGCGATTGCGGCAGGATACCCGGTTACTGCTTTGCCTGGCGCTACTGCAATAATCCCAGCTTTTTGTATCAGTGGCTTTCGGCATCCCTGCTTCCAATTTCTAGGCTTTCTGCCGGATAAGCCCAAAGCCCGGCGGGAAGTTCTGTCTCAGATCGCTACATATCCATACCTTACGATACTCTATGAGAGTGTGCACAAGCTGCAGAAAACCCTTAAGGAACTTCATGATATCATTGGCGACCGTCAGGTGGCGGTTTGCCGGGAACTTAGCAAGCTCCATGAGGAATGTGTTCGCGGAAGTCTCAGCGATATCCTGGCAGATGATCAGATCACTGCAAAAGGTGAATTCGTGATTGTGATCGATGCCGCCATCCAGCAAGCTAAAGAATTTCCTCATCCTGATGCCGATTTATTGATTGAGACTCATCCAGAGCTAAGCGCCAAGATTCTGGCAGAACAGGTAGCGCTCAGATGGGGAATCCCTAAACGCACAGCCTACAATTACATCCTCAGGTGCAGAAACAAATGAACCCTCTGATGCTCTTCGATTTCGACGGCACTCTGGCCGATTCTTTGGATTTGGGACTAAAAATTGCCAACAATCTGGCAATGGAGATGGGACGCTCCCCCATGACTCATGACGAAATCCAGCATCTGCGTTCCATGACTCTGGCTAAAGCCCTCAAAGAGCTCAGAATTCCTTTGTGGCAGATTCCTCATATGATTTCCAGAGGACTAAATGAATACCGTCATTTACTCCATGAAATTCACCCCTTTGAGGGGATTCATGATATGCTCCTGGATCTCAAGAAACTGGGAATCAATATGGCTCTGCTCACATCCAATACCAAAGATAATGTGAACAAATTCCTTAGAATATGGGATTTGCAATACTTCGACTGGGTGGAAGGCACCTCTGGCATCCTGAAAAAACACCGCAGCATCAAACATCAACTGAAGAAACACAATCTCCTCAAAAAGCAAGTGATCTACATCGGCGATGAAGTACGCGATATCGATGCCGCTCATCATTGTGGGATCAAAGTGATAGCTGTAAGCTGGGGATTTCATACCAAAGACTTACTCGTAAGTCATGATCCTGATTATCTGGTCGATACTCCCCAGGAGATCGTCAAAATCGCCCGTGAGGTATTCCTATGATCAAGCACTTTCAACAACGTATTTATGGCTATGAATGCGATATTTACGGTCATCTCAACAATGCCAATTACCTCCATATCCTGGAATCCGCACGCAGTGAAGCCATGCAAGACATCAAAATGCCAATCGACAAGCTAATGAAACTCGGCTGGCATATGTACGTTCGCAGGGTGGAGATGGACTTCATCAAAGCTGCCGTCCTGGACGATATTGTGGAAGTCCGGAGCATGATCCTGGAGCTCAATCGGGTGCGATCCCACTGGTTGCAGGAGATTTATGATTCTTCAGAGGATCTATGCTTTCAAGCCCATATCCATGTGGTACATGTTCGGGATGGCAAACCAGCCCGGGTTCCGGACGATATCTATAGCTGTTTCTCTTTGCTGGCCTAATCCAATATCCAAACACAAATACACTGTTATTGCGCAATCATTACGCGTCTGATGCGTATTGAGTGCGTAATAATAGCGTAATTCGAAGGGGAGAGAATAGGCACGCAGATGCCGCTGATTACGCAGATTGAATTTTGCCAACGGATTAACGAATATCCTCTATGTTCAATTCGTGTTTCACCTTTCCACCCATCCACTTTATCATTTTTGCCTTCGATCTCCGCTTTACTACCACCTCTCGACATCTCGACCCCTCGACCTCTCGACCCTCCGTGTTCTCTGTTTCACTCTGTAGTCGATCTCTTTTCGGCGTTACAGCGAGGGCCGGGACAAACTCCAGGATTGACAAACAAACTAACTTCGCAAAAGTTGGCTTCAGCCGAGTATCCAGATCGCTAAACTGCCATAGCAGCACGCATGGATACCGATAGGGTATGGTTGGAAACGGCCCTGCCTTCCTTTTGAAAAGGCTGACGGTAAATCTCAAGAGCCGTCTGCCTCCAAACCACATGGAGGTTTTTACACATGAAAAAACTGATGGTTTTGATGTCCGTGCTCCTGCTGTTGTTTATCGCCGCATGCAGTGAAAAAGACGACAATCCCAACGACACAAACGTTTATGGCTACAAACTCGAACAGTTTGTTACTACCGCCATCACCAATCCCCTGATCGATACGGCAGCAACAGCTACTGATGACTTTCGCTCTCTGTTTGCCATAGAGATTGTCAGCGCTGATGCTAATCAATGGAGTCCCCGGCTCAGCAGCAACGCTGGCTATGATTTGGCCTGGCCTACATTCAAGGATGGCTATATCGTTCCCAACCCCAGCAGTGGCAATCGCACTTACTTCCCATATGCTGATCTGCCAGGCGCTTTCAAGGTTACAAATACCGGTTTGTTCAGGCTGTATCGCAAAGTTGATCTATTATCTGCCGCCAAAGACAGTGTTATGGTGGAACTCAGGGGTTTACAGCCCCATTGTGTGGACAACTGGTCTGGAGCTCCGGAAGATGCCATCAAGCTCTCAGACCTGCTGGCAACTTACTCAGGCTATGCCAGTGTCACTCTCATCGCTGTTGATGGTTACTCCAGAGATTATACACCGGAACAAATCGCCGATGGTTATTATCTGCTCTCTAGCGAAGTAACCACCTTCCCCACTCTGAACGATAGTATGACCAGCGGGCAGAAGAAATTCAAGAAACTCGCCAAGCTGAGAGTCTCCTCAGAAGCCACAAATGTTAATCATCAATACCTTTTGGCAGATAAACAGCATGCGAATCTTGAGGTGCCGGTTCCCACAAGCTTTACTTCTTATGAAGCCACAATAATGGAGCTTGACTGATCTCTCGCTTCCTGTTACTGAGTCTTTGTCTGGTAGCAGTTAGCTTGGATGCTGCTGCCCCGCCGGATAGCCTGAAGACCTATTTTCTGCACCCGATCAGGGTAATTGCTGATCGCAGCGAATCTGCTGTGAGCATGGTGCAAAGCATTCCTGCTGCCGAATCCGGTGGCAGGAATGCCTTTGATCTGCACCACTTGCTGACTGGCACCCCAGGATTGAGCTCCACCCTGGGGACCAAGGATGAAAGCACTCTCCGGATCAGGGGCTTCTATCGCAGCGATATTCAGATCCTGGTCGATGGAAGACCTCTGAGTAAGGGGTATTTCGGCAATGTCGATCTCAGTAAGCTCGCCCTCAGCGGGATCGATCAAATCATCATCATCAAAGGACCCAATTCTGCCTTATATGGTTCTGGTGCGATGGGGGGAGTAGTAAACCTGATCACAAAAGCTCCAGCCCAAGATAGTTGGTTTGGTCTGAAAACCAGCTTTAAACGTAATAACAACAATCTCATCGAACTTAGCAGCAGTCATGAGTTTCAGGATATTGGCTATACAATATCTGTATCCCGGCAAAATAGCGAGGGCTTGGTGCTTTCACGGGCATTTGAAAACACTCCTTTTGAAAATGGTGGTGTGAGAAACCATAGCGGCTATACAGCATACAATAGCAGCGCCAAGCTGGATCTGAAGCTGCCCAATTTCACTGATGTAGGACTGAATTTTGATTTCCGGTACATCCCCAATAAGCAAGTCGCATCATCCATACATATCCCGGATTACAGGGTGTTTCGGGACTGGCATCGTGCTTCAGCCAGTTTAGCAATGCAGAAAATCATATCTGAAGCCTCAACTTTCAGCTCTTCAGTCTATTATGACAGAGCGGGAGATACTTTTGACCGCTATCGGGATGCCGCACATACATCCTTGGATCTCAGCTCGATCATGCGCAGCTATACTCTGGGGCTAAACCCTCAATTGCAGCTTCAGCATCGTAATTCAAACATTACTATGGGACTGAGGAGCGAATTCAAACATGTTACTCGTAAGGATACCGGGGGCTATCAGGATTGGACCCCCAATTGGGTACTGACAAACTCGCTGTTCTCACAATTGGAATCAAAGCTGAATGAGGTTCTGGGTTTCACGGGTAGCATCTCAGTTTCTGGATACCACAGCAGTCTGAATTCCAAGCTCAGATTTTTCTACGAACCTGCTGCTGGTCTCTATTACGATCATCCAGCTTGGGGAAAAACAAGCCTGAGCATAGGACTCAACACAGCCATGCCCACCATGAGGCAGCTCTTCTCCTCCGATAGCGGAAATCCCAACCTAAAAAACGCCCACGCCCTTAAGACAGAACTGGGAAATCAACGTAATTGGGGAACTCCCTGGGCTCTGGGCACTATAGCATCCCTGTTTTACAATCGGGGTAGAAACATCATAGACCTGAACAATCAGGTATATACAAATATCTACAAAATGGACAGTTATGGGCTGGAACTGAGCATTGTCGGAAAACCTGCCCAATGGTGGCAAAGCGGTGTTGATTATGCTCTGATCGGTTATGATTCAGATTATGTGTTGAGCGAGACACCTGCCCATAAGCTTAGCTTTGCAAATCACTTCATGCTTCCCTTCCAGATCAATCTCTCCCTGGTTTCAAGATGGCAGGATGTGTGCAAATCTGCCGATGATGCTGGTGTATTTCATGTCCTCCCAGCGTATCACAACCATGATCTGTCGCTCAGCCGTAAATGGGGCAAGTTCAATCTGAGCATGGGCATTGAAAACATCCTGGATGCAAACTATCTAAGTGAGTACGGATTTCCCGCCGCGGGCAGAGATTTCTTCTTCTCAATGGGTCTTGATCTCTAGCCTTTAGAAAATCCTATCATCTCTCCCTAAACCTGCAAAGCAGCCTGGGTCTGGATCAAATGCCTCTCATGTGAAGTTTTTCCCAAGGCTTTATCAGCGTGTATTGCATTACCTGGCGGCTTTTGTTCATGATGCCATCCGGCACAATATCTTCATAAGTATCAAGGACAAGGTACACCTCGAAATGAATTCCACTTTGTAGACTTACTTCATTTACGATCCTGATGCCTTCCTGCACCAGATCAGTCTGGGTGTCTTCCATGAGATTTGTATTACAGATAAGCTCTGATATCTTCAGGTGTGATGCGCTTTCCAGAGCGTGGATTGTGGCCAGAATGTCTGGAACAGTCCCGGTAAATGGACGCAGGGTGTTTACCACCAGTTGCATACGATAGCCACGCGATTTGATGCTGTCAACAAACCTGCCCAGAGTCCGGCAACCAGCAGGATCGCCACCTACATCCAGTACTACAGTCCTGGTCAGGTTTTCGATTGCTCCTTTAATGCGGGGTGAAATCATGGGTAAATCGGCATGGGAGAATTCTCCATCCGGGGCTATCACTTCGATGCCTTCTTCCGCAAACTGGTCACGCACGTCCCGGCTGCGGAAATAAGGGTTTACGACGTCCATATCGACCAAAACTACATCCTGACCCTCTGCTTTGAGCTTCCTGGCAAGGCTTACGCTATACTCGCTCTTTCCGCTTCCGTATGCACCTATGATTACGTATAAATTCATTGTTTCCTTCTTATCGATCCAGAAGCTGCCACAAGATTCCGTCCAGCTCAGCATAATCCCTGCAAAAGGCATGAACAACTGCTTTCATGCGGTCGTGCTGATCTTCACTATCGGCATCGTAAATGCCGATCACTGTCATGCCTGCTGCACTACCTGCCTGAACCCCAGCCAGAGTGTCTTCCACCACAATACAGTCCTCTGGAAGCACTTCAAGCTGTTTGGCACAATGCAGATAGATATCGGGATATGGCTTGCCCATCAGATGCATGTCTCCCGTGGTTACAGCCTGGAAGTACGTCCAGATGCCATTCAGGGATAAAGCTTTCTCTGCCAGTTCATAAGAATTGCTGGTTCCGAGACCAATCCTGTATCCAGTTTGGTGCAGTTTAAGGATCAATTCCTGAGCACCAGGTTTCAGGGCAATATCAGTGCTGTAGTGTTTGGAGACCATATCAGTCCAGATTTGCATGATCTCCTCGACACTCTCAAGAAGTGAGAAACGATCTTTGAAGTATTGCGCAGTATGGATAAAGCTATTGCCATGCGGCAGGTGGTCAAAAAGGTCAGCCGGGACTGCAACTCCCCGGGATACGAGAAATTCCTGATCCACATTGCGCCAAAGCTGCATGGAATCTATCAGAGTGCCATCGAGATCGAATATTATCGCTTTTTTCATCATAAAAAAATGGAGCGGGAAACGGGGCTCGAACCCGCGACATCAACCTTGGCAAGGTTGCGCTCTACCACTGAGCTATTCCCGCTAAAACTGGTACCAGAGGCCGGACTTGAACCGGCACGGGCTTGCACCCGAGGGATTTTAAGTCCCTTGTGTCTACCTGTTCCACCACTCCGGCATCTTATGCCCGAAGCTGACTTCGGTTTATTGAGAGCTTGCCTGAGGCAAGCAAATGGAGGCGACACCCGGATTTGAACCGGGGATGGAGATTTTGCAGACCTCTGCCTTACCACTTGGCTATGTCGCCTTAAAGAACTGGAGCGGGAAACGGGGCTCGAACCCGCGACATCAACCTTGGCAAGGTTGCGCTCTACCACTGAGCTATTCCCGCTCAAAACCATGTAAGTTGCCAAAAAGGCTGAGAGCCCTATTTTGTCAATCAAAAAATCCTATCTAGAACACTTCTGCTTCGAATCTAAAGAGCCGGGCTTGAGCATCCCGCCAGGCCTCAGGAGGCAAGCCTGCTTTGCGGCACACTTCACGTACAAATGTATCTGCATCCCACCTCCATTCTGTGGCTACCTGAGGCAAAAGCAAGCCACTCCCCCAGGGATGGCTGATGTACAAGCCGTCTCTGCCGATTATCACATCATCCGGACCCTTGATAAGCATTAGCTCACCTAATATGGAAATCTCAATCTCGAGCAAACTCACTTCTTCAGCCTTCAAGGGTGAAAAGCGGGGATCATCAAATGCCGCTGCTACTGCCATCTCAGCTACGGACTGGACAATGGATTTGTAGGGTTTAATGTAGCCAATGCAGCCTCGAAGTCGTCCTTCCTTGTGCAAGCTAACAAAAATGCCCCGCTTGATCCAGAAGTCCGGATCATCCGGCAAAGTGATCCTTGTTTTATCCAGATGAGCCTGAATGGCAGCCCAGGCCAGATCAAGCAGTACTTGTTTTTGGGTCTCGTTCAGCATATCTACATCTCCTGTATGAAACTATCTCACCACTGGTTAATGGGATCACAGGACTAAATAGCGATCTTGGCAGCTAGATATCCCACTACCTGAGAGTTGTTTCCTGCAATCTTCCCGGAATGAGTGTAATTGACGATCTTCGCCGTCTTGCTTGTATATTTCCCCGCCAGATAGAGTAGGGCCATGATCCCGCCGATACCACAGGCTTCCAGAACTCCTTCCTCATAATCATTCCAGAGCCCTTCAGGATTCAGGTCTTTGAAATGCCTGGCCACCAATGAATCCATCTCCTCAGCTTTGTGGGCTGAGTGATAATGTGATAGATCTGTCGATACCAGCACCATCACTTTCTGCTTGGAGCGGGAAAGCACATCATAGAGGATATCCCCCAGCCTTCTCGCCACCGTGGGAATCTGGTTGCCAATCATCACCGGACAGATCCTGGCAGTGGGAAAATACCGACGGATGAAGGGCAATTGAATCTCCAGCGAATGCTCCTCCTGATGATATTGCAGTGCCACTTGCTGGTTGGCGTAGAAACTGATAGTTTCATATAGCTCCCGATCCAGTTCCAGGCTGCCTAAGGGTGTCTCGTATTCCAGATAGGGTGATACGGAAAAATCAAAATGACTGCCATGATGAGAAGGATGCAGGATGATGAAGCTATCCACCTTTTCTCCAAGAATACTGGAAAAGCCCATGGCTGTACAATGTCCCGAATACATATATCCGGCATGCGGAACTACCAAACCCAGAGTGCGAACCACTTTCTCCATGCTGATTGTATTGAAATCGCGCTCCCAGATCTCAAACATCTTTTCCACCTGCTCTGTAAACCGGGGATAGAAAGTTCCGGCATGGATCGACTTGCGAATCATGATTCCTCCTCATAGGGATTGAGCAGCAGCAGATGACTGCCCAGACCATAATGCTCTTTAGTAAGCTCTGCTTGATCCCAGTCCTCCGCATAGACCGGACTGATCACGGCAATCCTGAGCCTGGGTAAGGCCTGCATCACTCTTGATACCGTTCCCAAGTAGGAATTGCTGTGAAAATAACCATTGAAATGGATAACTAGAGCTTCGGGGTTGGCAACGATCGCTTTCACTATGCTCTCTGCCATGGTATCGTCTTTCAAACACTGCGATTGATAGTAGCGCCACAAGCTGGCTTCTGGCATGGCATGCCCACCCATTTCTTGCATTTGGGCATAGAAGTTTGCCTTGTAGGCATCATCAGGTGTTGTTATCTGCCTGGCTGCCCATGCTCGTTCAGCACTGGGCAGTGCATCGATGAAATCCAAACCTTCTCGTGCGACTCGAGAAGCAATGACTCGCGGGACATTGGCAGCCAGGGCTGGGAGGCCATGCCTGGCAGCAAAATCGACAAGGGGCAGGTAGTCATCAAAGTTTGTCCAGGCTCTGGATTTCTCCTTGAATGCTTCCGCATCAATCTTGCCAGCCAGATACTGATCCAGTACTTCCTGAGTATCACGTTCCCACATTTCGAAGCTCAAGCTCAGCGGTCTTGAGCCCTCAATCAAAAGGCCAAGTAGTTCAGCCTGTAGATCATGCAGATCCTTGTCCAGATGATCTTCTCCAAAAAAGATCAGATCATAGCTTTGCAGATCTCTGGCAAAATCCTTCAGATCAACACTTTTCATCCCATCGGAGATCACAAATTGAGTTTTAGCGGACACTACTCCCCCTAATATCATTATGATTACCAGAATCCATACTTTCATTTCTTATCGTCCTTATAGCTTAGTTTACCGCTTTGGCTCAAACCAGCCAAAAGCTCCCGAAAGTTCTCAGCTTCCTGCTCAGGTATCTGCACTTTCATCGTAATTCGACTCTCATACAGGATATCTTCCAGGATACCGTTCAAACTGTCAAGCTGATGTTTCAGGGTCTGCTGCAGGCTATACTCACAATCAATGTGAAAGGCATGATAACAAACAGCCGGAATGACCTCTGCTACCTCGATCGCGGCTTCACAGGCGGCACCATAGGCATCGATCAAACCTTTTACTCCCAATTTGATCCCGCCAAAATAGCGGGTTACAATCGCTAATACATTGGTAAGATCATGCCTCAACAGAGCATTCAGGATTGGTTTTCCTGCTGTTCCTCCAGGTTCCCCAGCATCAGCATAGTAGCGGGTTTCCTGTTTCAAGCCCAGAATCCAGGCATAACAATTGTGCGTGGCATTAGCATATTCCTGATTGTGCTGTTTCAGAAGTTCCTGAATCTGGGGAGCTGACTCTACGGGATATAGAAAGGCGATAAACTCACTGCGCTGAATCTTAAGGGTTGCTTGAGCAGGCGTTACTAATGTAAAACTCACTATTTCACCTTCGGAAGGTCTTTCCAATTTGTGGTATAACTGGGGCTCAACCTGGCCCGGCGCATCTCCCAGTCGTTTTGAATTCCACTACTGGCATAATACACAGTATCACGGCCATGGCGTTTATTGAGTCTATCCACAGCCTGCATCAGGTGTTTACGCCGGTCATCCAGATAATTCGGCTCTATAAAGCTAAGGGGAACATCTTCTTCGCGGATGATATCAGCCAGCATCACTCCCGCCTTTTTATACTCGAAACCTGGCAGATACAGCTCATCAAGCAGCTCCAGCCCTATCTTGATCATATCCGCTGTATAAGCAGTGGGAGGAAACAGGGTAGTTGAGATGGAATTGTTGTATTGCGGTCCTTCTTTGAAACGATTGGTAGAGAGGAATACCATCAGATGTCCTGCCACACATTTCTGGGCTCTCAGCTTTTCCGCACTCCGGGTGATATAGGTGGATACCGCTTCACGCAGTTCTTCTGGATCATTCACCTGCTTACCAAAGGATTTTGATGTAACAATGCTCTTCTTGGTGGAAGGAGCCTCGTCCAGCTCGATACAGGAGAAGCCACGCAGTTCCAGAACAGTCTTGTGCCCTATTGATGTAAGATAGTGATCCACAAACTTATCTGGGGCATCCCTGAGCTGCAAGGCAGTACTAATTCCATTTTGACGCAGGAACTTATCATATTGCCTGCCGATCCCCCAGATATCGCCCACAGGCACCAGTTCCAGGGCTTTAGCGATCCGGTGCTCATCCAAAAGGCAGAGAGAACCTTTGAAAGCCGATATCCGCTTGGCATGGTGGTTGGCGATTTTGGCAAGCGTTTTGGTACGCGAGATGCCTACAGATACAGGTATGCCCGTCCATTTCTCCACAGTTTGCTTGATCTTGATGCCCATCTCGTCCAGATTGTGGATTCTGAACCCCGTGAGCCCCAGGAAAGCTTCATCGATGGAATACACTTCCACATTGGGGGAGAAATTTGCCAGTACATTCATGACTCTGGCACTCATGTCGCCATAAAGTGCATAATTTGAGGAAAGCAGCACTCCCCCATGCTGCTTGATCATGGCTTCATACTTGAATCCAGGTGCCCCCATGGGAATCTTCAGAGCCTTGATCTCCGCACTGCGCGAGACCAAACACCCGTCGTTGTTGGAAAGCACAGCAACAGGGATGTTCCTCAACTTGGGATTGAATACCCGTTCACATGATACGTAAAAATTGTTGCAATCCACCAAGGCAACAATCTCCTGATCTGATAATCCTGTGGTATTCATTTTCTTTCCATCCTGTAAGGCAGTTTTTCCGCGGGCTTGGACTTGTCAAGAGCGGAAAATGTACTACCCCTATTCACAGAGGACAGGGAAGAACGCCACGAAACATCTGCTTAATCCAGCAAAGCTCCGCCTGTACTGCTTGTTACCAGGCAGATGTAGGGATAGGGATCGTTGAGAGCTTATGCAGTTACTACTTTGTAATGGCATAATCAAACGGAGCATGGATTATGCCATTTCATACAAAAGCTATATTACCCCTTTACCAGTAGTTGGCTACTGCAAAAGCCTTTACCTGTCTTGATCCGGATGAAATAGATGCCAGCGGGTTGAGGTTCGCCAGACTCGTCCATGCCATCCCATTCAACAGTCCCATGAGCATAATCAGAGATCTGAAATCCCCTGACTAGATAGCCCTCGGTATTGAAGATTTCGATGCTTCCACCTCTGGCTGGAAAACCTGAGTATTCGATGCTCAGGCTTTGCTGGAAAGGATTTGGTGTACAGGACAGAATGGGGATTTGATGCCCAGTATCATTATCAGGATCTGGCATCTCAATGGTTTCTGAGAGGCTATGTTCCGGCTTTGAAAACAACCGGCTCTGAATGCCAGATAAATCGAAATACATATCCGTTTCTTCCGGTTCGGCTAAGAGGAATTTGTGATGTGAGGTTAAATTGATCATAGGGTCCAACTCCATGTTAATTGCTCGTTCAGGTGGATTCCCTGGCCCGGAAATCTTTGCTGAGTAGAATTCGTTTGAGCAGGATACATGCGCTTTTCCCACGGGGTACCGTCAGCTCTGATGCTTTCAGCAGCGTATACAGGCACATTGGGCACAGCATCATGTACTACCTGCGAATACCGGAGACTCATGGCAATGAGAGACCATCCTGAGAATCCAGCACTGCAATCCATTGCTTCAAACCAAACCAGTGTCATGCCAGGTGAATATTGTCGCACAAATTGTTTGAGCAGCGGATTCCGTGAATGGGCAGAAGCCGCAGGGCGTATGCAAAGAGAGGAAACAATACGCCGTGGCATCGGATCGACACCACCCCATCCTTGACATGACACTGGTACCTACAAGTAAAAGCTTCATCCAGCCAGGGTACAGGCTCATGATTCCAGCATTTCCTCTACCTGTTACAGGTAGAATACGTATAGGACTCCTTCAAATTCGACCAGGATGTATTCACCATTGGCATCTTCATAGACGATTCTGAGGCAGGGATCATTAATTGAGCCCGTGTAAACTGGAAGGCGGAGGTTGGGATCGATTATGAACTCTCCACAATAGAGGTTCATCATCAGTACTGCCATTGATACGAGGATTACGATTTTCTTCATTTTAATACTCCTATTTATAGTGTGTATATATAGGAGTGTCAAAAATCGAGTTTTGGCGGCTGCAGTTTAGCGTTTTTTTTCGTTTACGAGAGAAATAATTTTTTCATAAGGCCAGAGAGCACGACCCATCTCTTTGGGTATCTGCACGTTAGCCGGAATTATGTGAGATGCAGTAATTTGATTTTTTTTACAATTTTCCACGCTGATGTGGTTACGTTCATCAAGCAGCAATGAAAAAGTTGCCAGAATCGGGGTATCGTCGGCAGTACGGTGAAAGATATAGAGCCGAAACCTTTCTTTTTCTACCATGGTAATGCCCCAATCATCGATCCTGGCCACACCATCCATTACTTCTTTGACTTGCAGCAGTAGTTTCTTCCTTACGAATCTGCTGCCGGGTTTAAGGATCAGGCGGAGAAACTGCTGGATCGACCTATATTGATAAAAATCCAGAATGTCGGGACTGGTCTCCCAGCCCAAAGCCAATAGCAGCATCGCTTTCAGATCACGGAGCAATCTTCTGCTCTTGGTTTTTGCTGCTTCATAATTGATGCCCTCAGCATCTGCATAGTCTGCCAAAGTCTCATAGCTTTGGATCCTTATGAATTCTCTGCCTACCGGGCTCTCCACTACTGACTTGGGGATTATGTTTACATGTTCTTCCAGTTTCAGATTCAGGTTATTATCAGCCATCTGTTGGATTACTGATGCTTCCTGGCAAAGTTCCTGGTATAGAGATTGCTCCTCTTTCTTGGCTTGATAATGCTTACAGAGCAGATTGTGGGACACCTGTTTCACCCACAGGACTACTTCCTGCACTTCCTGCTGCGAGGCCAGGAGGAGGTATATCGTCTCCTGGGCAATATCTTTGGAGAGTTCCGGATCGCGGGTTCTTCTCAAACAATAATGAAACGAAATGTTTTGATACTTGGCAAATACTTCTTCCACAATTTTGGGAAATATGGCTTCCAGTTGTTCAATAGTAGTCCCGTGGAGATCATTAGCTTTGAGAATCCGGAACAAGGCGAGATTGATGGCGTCTTTGGCTATATTTATGTATTGGAAGCTATTACGAGCCGTCGTGGTGATGAAATCTATCACCTCCTCATAGTATTCCCGGCTCTCTTGTTGAGCGAATAAGTCCATTTCCCTTACCTGCTTCCAGATAGAGTATTTTTTTCCACTTTACGTTCATCGGAGAATCTGTCAATGGTCATTTTTCCCAGACACCCTGCATATTCCTGCCTAGAGCGCCTTCGGGCTACAAAAAACCTATGGAGTGGGTGCAGCTTGTAGCTGCATCTTATTTGTATACAAGCATATACAAGATGCTTGTGCCCAGCGGCTACAAGCCGCTGCTACTTTAAGGAGGCGTCCTGCAAAAAAACATTGTTCTTGCTTTATCGTTATGCATTGATAATCATAGTTTTACTTCGTGTTCCCTTCGAGATCACCTCGAGTACTCGAGGTGATCTCGAGGTGATCCTGAATTCAAGACGAGCCAATCTATTGACATTCAAGAGGCTATAAAAATCACCAATTCCAGAGCAGAAACATAAGCGGATACTCTGGTACCCGTGTGGCATAAATCTGCTTGACTAATGGCATGTGATCAAAATAATTGCCTGCATCAATGCTCAAACGCAAGGAGAAGATCATGAAAGCCCTATTGATTGTATTGATTGTGATGATTTCAAGTGGCATGCTATTTGCCCAAGCAGGTGCCGACAGCACTGAAGTATTTGTGGATAGAAAAGACAGCTTCACGGTAGTAGGTCTGGAACTCCTGAATTCTATGGATAACAATAAGATGATGGAGCTTTGGACGCGTTTTACTGCCGAACAGGAGCAGATCAAAAACCAGGTGCCCAGTCCCTATTATGGCATCAATTTCTACACCAAAGACTACAATCCTGAGACCAATGAAGGCTATGGCTACATGGCGGCCGTGGAAGTAACTGATGCCACCAGCATCCCTGCAGGCTTCGTAAGCAGAAAGATAGCTGCTTCGGATTATGCCGTCTTCACTCACACAGGCCCCATTGACGGAATTGGTGCGCTCTACGGCTATATCTTCGGAGAATGGATGCAAACCACTACCCTGAAACCCAAAATGCAGGAGGTCTTCGAAGTCTATGGCTGCGACTACAATCCTGAATCCGATGACAATAGCGTACAAATCTGGGTACCTGTATATAAGTAGCAGATAGTTACTTACCAGCCCTGTTTCTCTACTCCTCCCCTGCTCCTCCCCAGCCTGGCATGGGTGGTGTTTGAGAGGAGCAGGAGAATTATTTAAGTGGCATCAAATAACCTTACGAAAAGCCCGGGGTAAGACTCCGGGCTTTTCTCATTGATCTCGAAGGGTAATATTTACGATGGCGTTTCTCATGGGTTAGGGTCACGCCTACATTAATGTAACTCGGTTAACTCGTGGCAAATTCATTCCGCGTCATCTGCGGAATCTGTGTGCCTAACCACTTCTTTGTCAATCCCTGAAGGGCAAATTGTCAGGATGACGTTTCTAAACTGCCACTAATATCAAGCTCTTTCCCTTTTATTTTGAAGAAAAATGAAAAAACCTGTAAAAAAGTGCATTTTCTACTTGACAAGAACAATGCGGTGTCATATAGGACTCACTAGATATCAGATTGTCTCAGAAAAAATCATAAAATCTCATATCTGACAATAAAGCAAGCCCTGATTTGATGAGGTTTGCCATAGAAGTGAATGAAACAAGGGAAAAAGGTCGTCATAATGTCTGGTGAATTTTTAGGGATTTTTGAAAACTCAGTGCACAAGCAACGGGTGATCATACCAGCCTGCTTCAAGAAGAAGCTGGCGGATGAGGCCTGTCGCAGTGTAGTAGTGACAATGGGCCCCAATAATACCATCGCCATCTATCCTCTGGACACCTGGAAAAGCACCCTGGAACGCCTTAAAGAAGGCCCAGAAAGAGCCAGGATGCTGCGTACCCAATTGATCGATTTTGCCATGATGGAACAAGAGCTTGAGGGTCCAGGCAGAGTGAGAATCCACGACCTCCTTTTGCAGGAAGTGGGCATTACAGATAGCGTAATTATCAAGGGCGAGGGACATTACATCTCACTGTGGAATCCGGAAATCTATGCCAAAGTCCGGGCCAATAAACTGGAAAGCCACAGGCAGCAATTCACCAGTGAGGATTATCAATTGTGAGTGCATTCCACCAGCCCGTGATGGTATCAGAGTGTCTTATGCATCTGAATCTCAGATCCGGAAAGACATACGTGGATGCCACTTTGGGCGGTGGAGGACACTCGCTGGCAATGCTAAGCCAACAGCCAGGCATCAGTTTGTATGCCTTTGATCAGGATGAACAGGCTCTTCAGGAAGCAAGTGGCCATCTTGAGGCAGGAAAGGCTACCTTGATCAAGGCAAATTTCAAACACCTTAGAACTCAGCTTGCTTACCATAAGGTGAAGCAGATCGATGGCATCCTCTTTGATTTGGGAGTTTCATCTCATCAATTGGACAATGCCCAGCGTGGCTTCAGCTTTGACAAACCCGCTCCGCTTGATATGCGGATGGATAGGGATCTTGAGCTCTCGGCCCGGGAAGCTCTAAATACTCTGAGTACCAGAGAACTGAGCAGAATCTTCAAGGAATACGGAGAAGAGCTTGCTGCAGGCAGAATCGCCAGAGCAATTGAAAAAGCCCGCGAAGAAAAAGAAATCGCCAGCACTTCAGATCTTGCCAGGATTATCGAATCTGTAGCCGGCACAGGCAGCAAAGAGTCACTGAAAACCAAAGTTCGGGTGTTTCAGGCTCTGCGAATCTACGTAAATGATGAATTGGCATGTCTGCAATCTGCTCTAAAAGATGCTATCAACATACTAGCTCCAGGCGGCAGGATTGTGGTGCTCAGCTACCATTCCCTTGAAGATCGCATCGTAAAGAACACCTTCCGGGAAACCGCGAAGGGATGCATCTGTCCGCCATCCATCATCACTTGCGTGTGCCAGCACCAGCAGCAACTCCGGCTCCTCACATCACGGCCCATCACGGCCAGCGACCAGGAATTGAAAGACAACGTCCGCTCCCGCAGCGCCAAGCTCCGGGCCGCGGAAAAGATATAGGGGGAACAACCATGAGAGGAAGGATCATTTGCCTCGTCATCTTATCTGCAGTATGCGGATTCTTGAATTTTTTCAACAACAACAAGGTAGTATCCTACACCAAGCGGCTTTCCAATATTGAGAAGACCTACAATGCCGAGAAAAACATCAATACTGAGCTGCTGGTAGAACTGGATGATCTGAAAAGCGGACGCCATATCGCATCTTTGGTAAGGCTGGAGCTGAGCCAATTTATCCCTGAACAGGAACAGGGTAAGATCATCTACGTGCATGAACCATCACCGAAACAGGAGAAAAGCGGATATTGCATCATTGACCTGATCGCATCGAAAGCTGAAGCCAAGAACATACAGATCATGCTTGACTAAACGATGCGCTCCCGCTACTATCTGTTGGTTTCGGTCTTTGGGTTAGCCGCTCTGATTTGGAGCGTTTACCTCTTTAGCATCCAAATTCTGGATCCCTTCAATTTTGCCCACTTGAGACGGGTTCGCTACATCCCCCGCAAAGAAATCCTCATCCCCCGGCGGGGAGCGATCCACGACATCAATGGCAATCTTCTGGTTAGCAGCATCAGCTTCTATCAGGTGGATATCGACCGCAAAACTCTTACTACTTGGGCTTCTCGCCGCAGTATCAGCCAGGATGAGGCTTTTAACCAGGTAGCAGATGTAATCTCCACCCATAGCTCCATTTCCAGGGATCAGGTGCTCAGGCGTTTGAACCTGGGTAATAAGCTCAGCTCTATCCAGATCACAAACAAAATCAGTGAAGCAGAATTGGATAAGATCATCCGGGATATGAACGAGAAAGAGCTGCCAGGCCTGCTGCATAGCTTTGCCTCTATGAAACGCATCTATTCCAATGGGATCCTGGCCGCCCGCCTGATTGGCTCTGTGAAAGAAGAATCCAGTGGCTTTGATCCTATGACAGAAAGTAAATCCCTGTATAAACTCGCTGGTATCTGCGGAATCGAGGCGACCTACGATAGAATGCTGTCCGGTGAATACGGTTGGCGAGAGGTAGTGCTGGATGCCAATGGCGATAGGGTACCATATCCTGATTTGCATGAGAAGAAGCCCCTGAATGGCAGGAATATAAATCTTACCATAGATAGCAAGATCCAGGAGATCGTGGAAAATGCCCTGTATGAGGGTGTGGAAAAATATGAAGCGCTGCATGGTGGAGCCGTGGTAATGGATCCCCACACCGGCAGAATCATTGCCCTGGCAGGAGTAGCTAATACAGACAAAGCAGAGGATCCCAGTCTGGTTCGGGTAAAATCCAATATCCCTGCCAGCTTCATGTTTGAGCCTGGTAGTACCATGAAGCCTCTAACGATGCTGCCAGCCTTGGAGCATAAGCTAATCAAGCCTACTGAGCTCTTCGATACGGGACGCTATCAAGCCGGACGCAGAGTAATCTCTGATACTCACGATTATGGTAAGCTCAATCCCCGCGGAGTAATCGCCAAATCCAGTAACGTAGCTATCGCCAAGATCGCAGAACGAATCGGCTCGACCCGATTGTACGAGGAATTCATCTCCCTGGGCTTTGGCCAGAAAAGTGCCCTGAATCTCTTTGGTGAATCCAGTGGTCTGTTCTCCAAGCTGGAAAACTGGGATGGCTATACCCTGCATTCGGTATCATTTGGTCAGGCAATTTCTGTAACTGCTATTCAGCTTGCCGCTGCCTACAGCGCCATGGCCAATGGCGGCAAGATGATGAAGCCTTATATAATAGATAGCATCAGAGATGATGTAGGCAGGGTTATCGAAAGCACTGAGCCCACAGTGCTAAGGCAGGTTTCATCCCGCGCTGCCTGCGATACCATGCGCTCATACATCCAGGAAGTGGTGGACGATGGTACGGCCCGGCATATCAAGATGGATTATATCACTATCGGCGGCAAGACCGGAACCGCAGAAAAGAATGTGGAAGGAACCCGCGGATACTCCAGCGGCAAATACAATGCTGTATTTGTGGGAATGTTTCCGGTGGAAAACCCTCAGATGGTTATCGTGGTGTTTTATGATGAGCCTTCCCATTATTATCGCTTTGGTTCAATGAGTGCTGCACCCACATTCAAGAAGATCGTGGAAAACGTCCTCTTCATGCCTGATTGCCAGATTCTGCCTTACAATGAACGCCTGATGCAGAGTTCACTGCTGATGCCTGATCTTACTGGACAGACGATCTATAGTGCTGAGCGCACCTTGAATCAATATGGCTTCCTTTACAAAGTAGAAGGTCCCGACAGTGCCTTTGTGGTGGTGGATCAATTCCCCAAACCAGGTATATCTGTGGATAAGAAACACCCCATCACCCTGAAACTGGGCAAGCAAAAAGGTGATCCCCCCAGTCCTGAAGTATCGGGAACCATGCCCAATCTGGTAGGTAAAACTCTGCGAACTGCCATGCAGACTGCTGCACAACATGGATTATCTGTGAAGATTCAGGGAAATGGGATTATCCGGAAACAGTCTATTCTCCCAGGATCCAAGGTCACCAAAGGTAGTGTATGTTTCCTGGAGGCTACATTGTGATTCAGAACTATCTGAAGCTGCTGGAACAGCATAACCTACTGATCAAAGTGGGCAACATCAAGCCAGATCTTACATTGGGCAGACCTCATACTGACAACCGGGATGTCTCTTATGGAGATACATTCATCGCCATCAAAGGCAATAGCTTTGATGGACATAACTTTATAGACAATGCCCTCAGCCGGGGAGCCACTCTGATCGTGGGAGAAAATGAACTAACCGGTGACAAACCCTATATTCAAGTGAATGATAGCCGTAAAGCAGCGGCACTGGCAGCCAGGGTCTTCTTCAAAAATCCCTCAAGCTCGTTCACTTTGATCGGGATCACTGGAACCAATGGAAAGACCACTACATCATTGATGCTCTTCCAGGCATTAGGTCTATTGGGATACAATTGTGGCTGGATTGGCACTTTGGGTTACAAGATTGGCAAGCAGGATTTCCCCACATCTCATACCACGCCTGATATCATTCAACTCAATGAGATCTTTGCCGCCATGGTGGAACAAGGTGTCAGCCATGTGGTCATGGAGGTCTCTTCCCACGCCCTGGCTCTGGATAGAGTTTATGGAGTGGAGTTTGATTATTGCCTGTTTAGCAATCTCACTCGCGAGCATCTGGATTTTCATGGCAGCATGGAAGAGTATTTTGAGACCAAGTATTCATTCTTCGCTGGTGCTGCCAGGCATGCAGCATGCAGTATAGTGAATCTCAATGATAAGTATGGCATCGAAATCCATCAACGAATGGTGGCTCTCAATGCCAGGATCTATGGCGTATCCAGTGGACATTTTACTGCTCAGCATGAAGATGCAGATTTCCGGATTTGTGATCCTCAGACCAGTATCGAGGGCTGCTCATTTACCCTGAAAAGCAAAGACCATACCCTAGGTATCAGCAGCCGCTTGATTGGGGATTTCAATGTGGAGAATCTGGCTTTAGCGGTCTCCACGCTTCAGGTAATGGGTTTTGAGCCTAAGCAGATCATGAATATTTGCACTCAGCTCGAGCCTGTATGTGGACGGATAGAACCAGTTCCCAACAATCGTCAGCTTGGGGTTTTTGTGGATTATGCCCACACTCCAGATGCCATCAGCAATCTGATCTCAGCCTGCCGCAAACTCACGCACAATAGAATCATCACCATCATCGGAGCCGGAGGAGACCGGGACAAGGGAAAACGTCCCTTGATGCTGAAAGCTGCTCTCAGCCAGAGTGATGCCGTGATCGTGACCGATGACAATCCCCGAACAGAAAGTGCTGATCAGATCATCAGGGAGATTGTGCAGGATAGTGATATTTACTTGCCATGGTGGATTATACGCGATCGGAAGGAGGCCATCCGGGCTGCCATTCGATTGGCCTGCCCTGGTGATATAGTCCTGATCTGTGGTAAGGGACACGAAACTTATCAGGAGATTGCTGGCATTCGTCATGACTTTGATGATCATCTGTTTGCGGCTGAAGCACTGCTTTCTCCAACGCTCGAAAAGGCAGAAGATGAATTGATTCTCCCTTTGGATCTTTTGATGATCCAAATCCTGGCTGAACTGAATACTTTTGATACCGGCTACACCAAGCCAGTATCATATCGCTATCTGTGTACGGACACCAGGTCAATCAAGCCAAACTCTGTCTTCATAGCCCTCAAAGGTGACAACTTCGATGCCAATGAATTCATCCTGAATGTACTGTCCGACACCTCTTGCCGGGCAATAGGCTCAAACCCATTAATCCAGCATGAACGCATGATATTGGCTGCTGACCCTGCTGAGTTCATGAGCAGGATTCTAAAGAAATACCTGCAGATGTTCGATATTTTCAAGATCGCCATCACTGGCTCTACCGGCAAAACCAGTACCAAGGAAATCATCAGCCAGATTCTCATGTCCCAGGCTCCTGTCCTGAAAACCCTCAAGAACGAGAATAACATCATCGGCCTGAGCAAGACTATTCTTCGGATAGAACCCCGACACCGCTATGCCGTATTCGAGATGGGGACAAACCACTTCGGAGAAATCGCAGCTATGGCAGATACGGTATTGCCGGATGCAGCCATTATCCTGAATATTGGCCCCTCACATCTGGAGTATTTTGGCGACGAAGAAGGCGTTTTCAAAGAGAAAACCGCGCTGTTCAATCGCCCCCTGGCTCAGCGGATCTATCCGGCCGACGATGCCAGATTCGGGATCTATGCCCAGATGGGAATCAGTGTGGGCTATGCTCCAAGTGCTGATTATCGGATTACCGACTGGTCGCTGGATGATTCCGGGCAAACCTTCATGCTGCGTGATAGCAAATGGTCTATTCCATACCAGGCCAGACACTATACCATCAATGTTTCCTTTGCCATCGCTCTGGCCTTGGAATTGGGTATAGAGCCCAAGGCAATTCAAGCTGCTCTTGACACCCCCCTGGGGATCGAAAACAGAATGCAGATCGAAACCTATGACGACAGGCTTGTAATTGTGGATTGCTACAATGCCAATCCCGTCTCCATGCAATCTGCTCTGGAAACCTGGCGGGACATGCATCCCGAATTGCCTCATATAGCTTATCTGGGTGATATGCTGGAGTTGGGCGAGCAGGCTACTATGTATCACCAAATGATCGGGGCGATACTTGCCGAAATGAAATGCGACAGCCTGATCACCATTGGAGAGCTTTCCAGGTACTACCAAAGTGCTTCATGTGCATCGATGCATTACAAAACCATCGATGACCTTCTGGCTGAATTCCAGCTCCCCACCCAACCCTGTGTGATCCTGATCAAGGCTTCCCATGGAATTCATCTGGAAAGACTGCTGCCCAAACTCAAAGGAGAAAACTGATGCTGTACCACATCTTGTATCCTCTGGCAAGCTATTCCATTGTGTTCAACGTGCTGCGCTACGTTACGTTTCGCTCGATCGGAGCATTCATCACGGCACTCCTAATCTCTCTGTTTTTAGGGCCAGCATTCATTCGTCTGTTGAGAAGCAAGAAAGCTGTCGAAAGCATTGATGAAGACATGCCTGAGAAGCATCGATTGAAACAAGGAACACCTACAATGGGGGGCTTGATCATCCTGGTATCGCTGATGATTAGCTCGCTTTTCTGGAACATCCTTTCCAATCCAGCGATTCTGATGATGTATCTAAGTACAGTATGGCTTGGGATACTTGGTTTTCTGGATGATTATCTGAAGAATTTTGTGAAAGCCAAGAAAGGTCTGATTCCCAAATACAAGCTTTGGGGACAGATATCCATTGGACTGATCCTGGCTCTGGCTATCTATTATAGCGCTTCCCCCCAGGATCAGATTACAGCCCTCCAGATTCCTTTCTTCAAGGGCATGTATCTGGAATTGGGTATTATCTTTATTCCCTTTGTAATCCTGATGATTACAGGTAGCTCCAATGCCGTGAATCTTACAGATGGACTGGATGGTCTGGCGGCTGGTAATCTCGCTTTTGTTGCTGCGGGCCTGGGGATTATGAGCTATCTCAAGGGCAATTTTATTGCAGCAGAATATCTGAATCTGGAATACATCGCCAATGCGGGTGAACTGGTAGTTTTTATTACTGCCCTGATCGGAGCTTTGATTGGTTTTCTGTGGTTCAATAGCTACCCAGCCCAGGTTTTTATGGGAGATACAGGATCTCTGGCTTTGGGTGGCATCATGGCGGTGATCTCTATCCTGCTGAAAGAACAGATCTTTTTGGCCATCATCGGCATGGTCTTTGTGGCTGAGACTGGCAGCGTGATTCTCCAACGCGGTTGGTTCAAACACACCAAACGCAAATATGGTGAGGGCCGGCGTGTTTTTCTCTGTGCTCCGCTGCATCACCATTTCGAGCTGAAGGGCATTCACGAGACCAAGATAGTTACCCGCTTCTACATCGTCACCATGCTTCTGGTGGCGATCGGAATGAGTACGATAAAATTAAGATAACATAAAAGGAAACATGATGTTTGATCCCACAATCAAATACGGTATCTTAGGTATGGCACGTAGTGGCATCGCTGCTGCGTACAAAATCAAGGAGTTTGGTGGCACTGCCTTTCTCAGCGAACTGCTCTGGAAGGACAAAATCCCTCAGGCTGCTCAACTGATGAAAGACTTTGAATGTGAGTTTGGCGGACATACGGACAAGCTATTGTCCTGTAATACCTGGATAGTCAGCCCGGGAATTCCACTAAGCGTTCCTATCATCAAAAAGGCCAGAGATAAAGGCATCAAGCTGATCTCAGAAATCGAATTTGGCTGGCAAGTCAAAGCCCCGGATAGCAAGGTGATAGCTGTCACAGGTTCCAATGGTAAAAGCACTACTGCCAGCTTGATTCACCACATCCTGGTCAGCATGGGGAAGAAAAGCCTGCTCGCAGGAAACATTGGCGATGCCTTCTGCGGTTTCCCCATACATGAGCCTGGATATGACTATATCGTATTGGAAATCAGCAGTTTTCAACTGGATTTGATCGAAAGCTTTGCCCCACACATTGCCCTGCTTCTGAATATCACACCGGATCATATGAACAGATACGACAGCTTTGACGATTATGCTGCCAGTAAGCTACAGATCTTCAGATTTCAAACTCCTCAGGATCACGCTATAGTTTGTCTTGACTCGCCTGAATCCGTTGCTCGTGTATCACAGATCAAATCGCAGATTCATTATTTCACTCATTCCGACGTTCCAGCCAAAGCGGAAGCCTATTTCACTGACAAGTTTCTGGCTGTAGGAAATGATCAGATCTCCATGTACGAAATCCCGATCAAAGGACCTCACAATCGTTTGAATACCCTTGCTTCACTTTTAGTACCCAGGATCCTGGGTTTGGATATGAAATCTGCCCTGGACGCAGTAAGGACTTTCAAAGCTCTCCCCCACCGGCTTGAGTATGTTGATAGTGTAAATGGAGTATGTTTCTACAACGACTCTAAAGCAACAAATACTGATTCGGTTAAAAGTGCCCTAGAATCCTTTGAAAAACCCATCCGTATCATCCTGGGTGGCTCAAACAAGGGAGAGGATTTCAGTGTCCTGACCGAAGCTCTGCAAAAGAACGCTATCAAAGTATATATCACCGGTGATACCACTGACCTCATGCGTCAGGCCTGGTTGGGCAAGGTGCCTTTGGTCTGTATCGATGATTTTGCTGAGTGTGTCCGCACTGCATTTGAAGAGGCAAATACTGGGGAAAACATTGTTCTAAGTCCTGCTTGCGCCAGCTTCGACCATTTCCAAAATTTTGAACACCGTGGCGAAACCTTCAAGAGCATAGTCCAGGAGATCAAGCGTGAGAAAGAATAAGCTTGGAACCTATATCATAGGTTTCGACAAGATTATTCTACTCAGTTATGTGCTGCTCGCACTGATTGGCCTGATTGTGATGGTGGACATCACCTCTGTGCAAAGCTCGATGACGTATTTCTATCGTCATCTGCTCTTTCTGCTGGTTTCAGGACTTTCTGCGGTTTTGATCCTGTATTTCTTCAATTTTGAAAAGCTGAGATTTGCCAATACCTGGTTGGTTTACATAGCCATTACCATGCTCCTGCTGGTGCTGGTAATGGGCACGACGGTAAAAGGTGGCACACGCCAGATCAGCCTGGGGTTCATCAGCTTCCAGCCTTCGTTCTTCGCCAGAATTGCATTGGTGTTTCTCTTTGCCAATGTGTTGGACAAGAAAAACGACTTGCTATTGCAAGCCACACCCAAAACCTTTTTCTCCTCTTTTCCGGAGTTGATCATCCTTACAGGTATTGTATTCGGCTTGATTATCGCAGAACGACACCTCTCTACCCTGATCATTGGGGGCATGACACTTTTTGGTATGCTGGCCTATGCTGGGATCAAAAAGAGAATCCTGCTACTTGTATTGGTAATCGGGTTATTAGGAGGCATTGCTATCCTTAAATTTGGTGCAGAATTCAGAATGGAGCGGATCCATACTTACAAACGGTACAGCCTCTTCTTCAAAGAAAGGGATCTATCCCAATCTGGCGATGGGGATTATCAGGTGCGCGAGAGCCTCACTGCCTTGACCAGTGGCGGACTTATAGGCACTGGTATCGCCCGCGGAAGAGCTAAGCATTACTACTTACCTGAAGCTCGTACAGATTACATCTATACTATCATAGGCGAAGAAGCGGGATTCCTGGGAGCGATTGTTGTCTTTGGATTGCACTGTCTGCTCTTCTTCAGAGCCCTGAAAGTGTGTAATGCCAATGACAACAGATATCTAAGATTTCTGGGGGTCGGGATCGCCATGAACGTGTTTTGCAATGTGCTGGTCAATACAGGGGTGGCCATGTCCATCCTGCCACCTACAGGAAACACATTGCCCTTCATCAGTTATGGCGGAACTGCTTTGTTGATGGATAGTGCCTCAGTAGGCATAATCCTCAATATCAGCGCTCAAAGGAGACAGCTGTGAAATTTGTCTTTGGAGCCGGTGGCACAGGGGGACATGTAGTCCCTGCCATAGCTTTGGCTCAGGAACTTAAGCAGCGGGGTCATGAGTGTATCTTTATTGGTAATAAAGGGAGTATTGAAGAGCGCTTTGCAAACAGTGCTGGTTTCCCTTTCAACATTATCAGGGTGCAGAAATTGTACCGCAAAATCAGTCTGGACAACCTAGTATTTCCCTACCATCTGCTTCATAGTATCATCAAATGCAGGAAGATACTAAGAGATGTCCAAGCTGATGCCGTGATCACTACAGGCGGCTTTGTAGCAGGCCCGGTGGCCATTGCAGGCCTTATCAACCAGCTTCCCTGCTACCTGCATGAAAGCAATTCATACCCAGGGCTTACTACCAGATGCCTGGCACGTTATCATACCTGTGTGTTTGTATCCTTCGAACAGACCCGGCTATATCTCCAAAATGCGAAGCTTACCAATCATGGCATCCCACTAATGAAGAATTCTGAAAGCTCCAGTATAAAACATGAGGATTTAGGCCTCGAGCCCTCTTTAAAGACAATTTTGATCACAGGAGGATCTCAAGGATCTCTGGCTATAAACAAAGTGATATCATCTATCCTCAAGCAACTGCTGGATAGCGGCTGGCAGGTGATCTGGCAAACAGGTGGTACTACATATCAGGAATTCACCAAAATCCATAATGGAACTCCTGGACTCTTCATGTTTGATTTCCATCCTGGATTGAAACAAATGATGAACCTTGCCGATCTTGCCATTACCAGGGCTGGAGCTATGACCATCGCCGAGCTTGAAGCTACACAACTTCCTGCGATCCTGATCCCATTGCCCACAGCAGCAGAAAACCACCAGTACTTTAATGCCCTTGCCCAGCAGCAGAAGAGATGTGCAAACCTCTTGAAACAAAGCGAGCTGAATAGCAGCACTCTGCTTAGCACGATTGAAGCGCTGGATCTGGCTTCCATGAAGCAAAAGCTGATGGCATTACCGCCTAATCATGCCACCAGTCTCATAATCGACGACATTTTGAATCTTACAAGGAGCAGATAATGTTAGGAAAAACCAGAAAAATACATTTCATCGGCATCGGCGGCATCGGAATGAGCGGAATCGCTGAGTTCCTGCACAATCAAGGTCTGGAAATCAGTGGATCAGACATGAAAAAGACCGATGTGACTGCCCACTTGGAAGATATCGGAATTCGCATCACCGAAGGGCATCAACCTGAAACCATCACCGACGCAGATGTAGTGGTGAAGTCCTCCGCCGTGAAAGACGATAATCCTGAGATTATTGCCGCCAAAGCTATGAAAATACCGGTCATCAGGAGAGCAGAAATGCTCGCCGAGATTACCCGCATGAGTTTCTCCATTGGGATCTCCGGCACCCATGGCAAAACTACCACTACTTCAATGGCTGGCATGGTTTTGGAAGCAGCTGGCCTGGATCCCACCATTATTGTGGGTGGTAAGGTAAAAAACTTTGGCTCCAATAATGTCATGGGCAGTGGCAAACATATCGTGGTGGAAGCAGATGAATACGATCATTCTTTTCTTTCGCTCACTCCTTGCATAGCCGGCATCACGAATGTCGATGAGGATCATCTGGATTGCTACCGGAATCTGGATGATATCAAAGGTGCCTTTATAGAATATGCCAATAAAGTTCCATTCTTTGGCTGTGTAATCGCTTGTCTGGATGATCCAGGTGTGCAGGCCATCCTCCCCCACATCAACAAAAAGATCATTACCTATGGCCTTTCCCGGCAGGCTGATGTGCAAGCTAAAAACATCATCATGAAAGATTTCGCTGCCAGTTATGACGTTACTTACAAGTCCTATAACCTGGGCCGCATTTCCATGAATGTGACCGGGAAGCACAACATTCAGAATTCTCTGCTGGCTGTGGCGATAGGTTTGGAACTCGATATCCCCTTTAAGAGCATTCAGGACGGGATGTCCAAATTCAGTGGGGTGTTCCGTCGCTTCGAGCTGAAGGGAGAAGCACAAAGCATCACAGTCTATGATGACTATGCTCATCATCCCACCGAAGTGGCAGCCACTCTGGAAGGATTCAAAGATAGTGTACAACGCCGGATTGTAGCCCTCTTCCAGCCTCATCTCTATTCACGTACCCGTGATCTCTACGAGAAGTTTGGCAAAGCTTTCTTTAGCTGTGACTGCCTGATTCTGGCCCCCATCTATCCAGCCCGGGAATTGCCCATCCCAGGTGTCTCATCCCAGCTGATCGCAGATGCGGCTATCCAAAGCGGGCATCATAATGTACACATGATCCAGGAGAATACAGATATCGTGCAAGCTACCATAGACTTGCTGGAGCCGGGAGATATCCTGATTACTATAGGAGCAGGCAATATCTGGCAATATGGTGAACAAATCCTCGCTGAGTTGCAGAAAAGTGTTGACATAATCGGTAAAGCTAAAAAAAGTAGTAACTTATGAGGTTGTATGCAAATTCTGGAATTCTGTGCATACGCTATTAACTCAATGATAAATAATAAGGTAAGGAAATGAGAGAACGTAAGCGCCGTGGCAATAGCAGATATTATCTGTTTTTCCTCTTTGCCATGCTACTCGTGGCTTCGATTGGCTTGGGTGCCTGGTACGCCCTCAACCACTTGCCTCATTTCAATATCACGCAGATCCAGATCAGCGGCAACTCAGTAGTCCCGGATTCGCTCATCTTCAGCAGAGTAGATCGCTACAAAGGGACGAACCTCTTTGGTGTCTCTTCCAGGGAAGTAAATGCAAACTTGGGAAAGATATCCAGAATCAAAGACGTAAAGGTACGCAAGCATTTACTCAGCACTCTGAAACTGGAGATACATGAACGGGTTGGCCTCCTCTATGTGAAAAGCCTCGATGGTTCACTATTCCCTGTGGATGAAGAAGCCGTTGTCTTGGCAAATTATACAGCCATTTACAAAGAAGACCTACCCATCTTCAGCACTTACCTCACTGATGCCCAAATCAAACCAGGAACCAAGCTCGCAAAAGCCAATGTCCAGAAGGTATTGGCTCTACACCAGAGGATTACTCGTGAAGCTCCGGAGTTTTTGCCCGTGATTTCAGAATACTATATGATCGACAATATAATCAACATCGTGGATGCCAGATACGGCACCAGAATCATCCCTTGTGAGGACAACCTCGCCAAACAGCTTAAACGCTACCAGTTTGTGCAGGACAATGGCAATATCTCACGCCGCAGCCTGGTCGATTTGCGTTTTGACAACCAGGTAGTGGTAAAGGCAGGAGACCATGAAAAGTAGTATTATCACAGCTCTCGATATCGGCTCTACCAATATCAGATGCATCATCGCCAAAACGATTCCCAACGACCGTTTCGAGATTCTGGGCATCGGCGAAAGCCCCTCCATTGGAATCGAGAAAGGGGTAGTGAAGGACATTCAAGCCCTCTCTGAATGCATCAACAGAGCTGTTACAGATGCTGAAAACGCCGCTGATGTAAATGCCGACAACATCTATACAAACATCACTGGGGAGCATATTCGCATCCAGCTTGGCGATGGCAGGATTTCCATCCCGACTGAGATCCCCAATGAACCTGGCGAGATCACGATGGGCCACGTGGAACAGGTAATTGCCGATGCCAAGAACAGCGTAAAAATCCAAAAAGGTTATGAACGCCATAAAATCCTGCATGGCATTCCACATGATTATATCATCGATTCTCAGGACGACATCCACAATCCTGTGAATATGAACGGATTTCACCTGATCGCCAAGGTCATGACCATTCTAACAGAGCTTACTCCCTTGCGCAATCTGACCAAGTGCATCGAGCTAGCTGGTTACGACATCCATCCAGATAATTTTGTTTTGAATCATATAGCTCTCAGCCATTCTGTGCTCAGCGATGACGAAAGACGCCTGGGAGCAATTCTGATGGATATCGGTGGTGGCACCTGCGATATATCGATCTACAACCGTGGGGCATTGGAGAAGATTCTCGTGATCCCCATGGCGGGTAAAAACATCACGGAAGACCTTGCCATCGGCCTCAAAACCACGCTATCCAGCGCAGAATACATCAAGACCCAATATGGCAGCGCCATTGCCGCAGGAATCGATCAATCTGTAGAGCTTGAGGTGGAAGGCATTAGCGGAAGAGCCAGCACAACCCGCACTCAATATCTGGTAAGCCACGTGATTCAGCATCGTGTGGAAGAAATGCTGGCTACCTGTTACAATAAAACCAAGGATTACTATACGCCTGAACTGGTGACTGCCGGTATCATCATCACCGGAGGATCTGCAAATCTCCTCAATATCGATACCGCCATCTCTGAGGCTTTTAACTTGCAGGTCAAACTGGCCCGACCCAACCTCTCCCGCCTGAATGGCATGATTTCCCGGCTGGAAGATCCCGCCTTTGCCACGGCAGTGGGAATCTTGTACTATGCATCAGGCTTTGAACACGAACCCCAAACCCGGAGCTTCAATCTGGGGAGTTTGGGCACCAATAAATTCATCGATAAATTAAAGAAAATACTACAGGATTTTAAGTAAGGGGGAACCAATGATTGAATTCGACGAAAAACCATCCCAACTGGGAACCAACATCAAGGTCATCGGAGTAGGTGGCGCAGGCGGCAATGCGATCAATGCCATGATCGATAATAACCTCTTCGGAGTGGAATTTATTGCAGCCAATACGGATTCCAGCGACCTGGCCAAATCCAAGGCCAATATGAAACTGCAACTTGGCAGAAAACTCACCCGGGGCCTTGGTACAGGTGCCAATCCCGAATGTGGCGCCCGTAGTGCCGAAGAATCCAAAGATGAGATCAAATCCCATCTGGAAGGTGCGGACATGCTCTTTATCGCTGCTGGCATGGGCGGTGGAACTGGCACAGGTGCAGCTCCTGTGATTGCCAAAATTGCCCGGGAAATGGGCATCCTGACCTTGGGGATAGTTACCTCACCCTTCCCCTTCGAAGGGTTCAAACGTGCCTCAAATGCAGATTATGGGATCAAGAACCTGCGTGAATACGTGGATACCCTGATCGTTATCCCCAATGAGAAACTGGCTGAGATTTATTCGGGAGCTACTTTGATCGAGGCTTTTCATCAGGCTGACAACGTCCTGTATGAAGCCGCCAAAGCCGTTAGCGACATCATCACCATCCCCGGTTACATGAATGTGGATTTTGCCGATGTCAAAGCAGTGATGCAGAATATGGGCTTTGCCCTGATGGGCACCGGTACAGCAGAAGGCGAAAACCGCGCTATCATGGCTGCCCGGTCTGCTATCGACAATCCCCTGCTTTCCGATATCAGTCTCCAGGGCTGCCAGTCTCTGCTCCTGAACATTACAGCCGGCCATGATATTAAGATGAGCGAATATTCCGAGATTGCCAATGTGATCGTGAGCGAAACCGGTAAACAGGCCAATATCATCATGGGTATAATCCTGAAAGAAGACATGGCCGGGAAAATCGCCGTCACCATTATCGCTACTGGTCTTGATAAGCAGGAAGATGAGAAAGTAGTGGATTTCCCCAAAATCCCCACTAATACTCATAAACCCACAGTCATTTATAAATCCCCCGAACCTCCCAAGAAGGAAACCGAATCGGACCTTCAGGACATCCTGGATATCCTGAATAGCAACGACCTTACAAACAATCCCAAACCCATATCCAAACCCAGTGCCGAAGAAACCAGTCGGCTCCAACCGCTGCGCACCGACGTACCCAGCTTCCTGAAAGCACTGGATTGATCTTTAAGCCACAGGATTTTGCTGTGATCTCTCCCAGATCACACCAAATCCACTAAATACACTGTAGAACCAAAACACGCGGGATCATCGGATTACCCCCCCTAACCGGTGATCCCGTATTCTTTTCAGAGCCCCCTCTCCCCTTGTGGGAGAGGGTTCGGGTGAGGGGTTAAAAAATTTCAATCTCTCAAAAGCAAAATACACTTGAATATGACTGTAAGTTCCATCTCAAAATGATCAATAATGATCCATGCCTTACATCCAAAAGGCGGTGTGAGCAAAAGTGCAGCATGCAACCCTGGATCACGCTCTCATTACGCACAAATCACGCATGTGATGCGTAATGATAGCGTATTCCCTCCGTAATTGGAACAGGAGCCAAATCAGATATGAATCTCCCAGTATATCAATCCAGCTTAGCGCTTCTGTTTCCGATAATCCTGTAGTAGTTTGTCCGCTTTGCTTAGTTCGGAGGCTGTCATCCAGGTCCTTAGCTGCTTGAGGTTTTCTTCAGCACTTTCATTGCCAAATTCAGCAGCCAAAGTAAAGAGATAGCATGCAAGGGGAATATCTTCTACTACGCCCAGCCCCTCCATGTATAAAATCGCCAGATTATTCAGAGCATCAGGATCGTTTTGATTAGCAGCTTCAGTGTACCATTTAGCCGCTTCAGGATAGTTCTGGACAACCCCATTGCCTTCATGATAGCAGGTGCCTAGATTGAACTGAGCACTGGCATTACCCTCATTCGCTGCCTGAGTGAGCCATTTGATCCCCTCAATGACGTTCGTTTGCACACCCTCGCCGTACATATAGCACACACCGAGTTGGGCTTTCGCATCTGTCCAGCCTTGATTAGCTGATTTCAGATACCATTGCACGGCTTCGGCATTGTTTGCGGGAACCCCAACACCATATCTGTAGCAGTTTCCCAATTGCCCCTGACCATAGGCATTGCCCTGCTCCGCAGATAGACGGTACCATTTGAGCGCTTCAGAATTGGATTGAGTAACCCCCAGACCATCTTCATAGCACGCACCAATTGAAAACTGAGCCAGGGCATTTCCTTGATTGGCTGATTTGAGCAACCATTTGGCTGCCTCAGCGTAGTTTTGGGTTACTCCATCTCCATGGAAATACTTGTAGCCCAAAGTGCATTGAGCTTCTGCATCTCCATTGTTTGCCAGAGTAATCAGCTCTGAGAGAGTACGTTCAGGCTGGGCAAGGACAAATCCAATTGCCATTATCAGACATGCAAGTATCAATAGCTTTTTCATATTCATATCCCATTTATGAAGTTTGGGCAATTATTGGTTTGGGCAATTGATGTCAATATTATTTTATGATCGAATGTGTCATCCGAGACCACTCTAATGTATTCATAACTGCTACTTACGAATCTCACGAAAAACTCCTACGTGATGAAGACTCAAAACCGTGAATGTTGATCATGCGTTTACATGATTTGGTCAAGTACATGCAATTTGAAGTGTCGGGGTGAGGGTATGTAAGAACTTATCCCCCACCCCAAGGGAGCATTATGGCACAATCAGCGAAATTGACTAATCTTTCGGGATCGGCTCTCTTTGAAAGCGATCTGGAGCATTAAGAGGACATTTATCGATTACAGGAGTTAAGAACCAGGGAGACATCTGGGATGGACGCATACCCACAGCGATGAAGTAGAAAGGGTACCATTTAGTAGCGTATTCAGGATGCTCCTTTTCGAACTTGATAGAGTCTTCCTCCTTGGGAAGCAGAGAGCAATAACATGCCTCATCTGTGAATCTCCAATCATCATCGGGATCAGGATCCTGGATAATGTAGCAGAATTGACACTCAAGACAGCTAAAAGCAGGTGCTTGGATGGATGGGTCAGCCAGAATCTCATCGATATTCTCCCTCCGTTTCACTTGCTCATGAATTTCATTGAAGTCTGGCAACAAGCCCATGTGTTTGGCGACGATTTTGTGTTGATCTGGATACATAAATCCTCCATTTTTGGCAGGCGTAGTGATCCTGCAATTCTGTTGTGTGAGATTTTTCTCAGCCTGTGGGCACGTCTCCGGTGGAGACAATCCCAAAGGAAGATTTGATAGGTAACCTACGTGAACTATTTTTCTAAACAGTGCTTTTTTGTCAAGTTATTTTTGCATTATTTGGCTCAGTCAGAGATAAGCAAGACTAGGCTCTTCTATGTGTCTGCTCCGGCTCCTCATAGGTATCCAGATGTTGATACCGCCAGCGCAGGAGAATGCGCTCGAGCATAGCAACGATCCCAAACAGCAGCATGGAAAGGGCAATTATCACCAGGATCACGGCAAAAACATGCGCCGTTTGGAAGGACTTTGTCGCCCGGGTCATATAGATGCCAAGGCCTGCGCTTCCACCCAGCCATTCGCCAATCACAGCCCCCATCACGCTATAGGTAGCTGCCAGCTTCATTCCTGTAAAAAAACCCGGTAGAGCCGCAGGAAATTTCAGCAGCCTGAATGTCTTCCAGGCGCTGGCTCCCATGGCTTTGAAGAGCCTCTGATGATCCACAGATACTTGTTGAAAGCCATCATAGAGGTTCATGGCAATGGGAAAAAAACAGATGAGGATCACAGTGAAGATTTTTGCGGAAATGCCATAGCCAAACCAGATGATCAGCAGTGGTGCAATAGCTATGATAGGCACTGTCTGTGAGATCACCATGTAGGGATAGATCAGGCGCTTGAACGCACGGGATACGTCCATCAGAATAGCCGTAAACACGCCCAAAAGGATACTGATCATTAGCCCCCCCACAGAAGCCAGTAGCGTGGGCAATAGGTGCTGCCAGATGAGTCCCGGATGGATAAAGAAAACCTTCACCACAGCTGAAGGTGAAGGCACGATCCAAAAGGCGATCAAGGCTTTTCGGGCTACAATCTCCCATGCTATTATGAGGATGGTCAGGAGGATCAAGGGCAGGACAATGGCCTGGGTCTTGGGTTTCACATCTCCCCTACCATGCGGATTTCGGTCTCGAGCCTCACTCCAAAGCGCGCAAAAACAGTATCCTGCACATGCCGGATGACCTGCAATACCTCGCTCGCTGTGGCATTGCCAAGGTTCACGATAAAGCCGCAATGCTTGTTTGATACCGCAGCATCTCCGATGCGAAAACCCCGCAGACCGCAATCGTCCACCAGTTTGCCAGTGAAATACCCCTCCGGACGCTTGAAAACACTGCCAGCGCTGGGCAAATCCATGGGCTGCTTGCTATTGCGTTGCTCATCCAGATCTGCCATACGGGCTTTAATGGCCTCCGGCGTATCCGGATTGAGCTTGAAAACCGAACTAAGCTGGATCAAGCCCAAGTGCTGCAAGGCGCTGTTACGATAGGAAAATTCATGCTGCTCTGCTTTGAGATGAATGATGGGATTAGAGCTCTGCAAGGCCTCGAGAGTGGGATTCAGGCACTTGCTGCAATACAGCACATCCTTGATCTCCCCGCCATAAGCTCCGGCATTCATAAACACCGCACCCCCCACACTGCCGGGGATACCGCTGGCAAATTCCAGTCCTGAGAGTCCAGACTCCCGGGCAAAGTCACTCAGATCCTTGAGTTTGGCGCCGCAGAATGCGCTGATATAGTTCTCGTCCCGGGTTAGTTTATTGAGTTTATCAGTGCAGATCACCAGCCCTCGCAAGCCACGGTCGCTGACCAGGAGGTTGCTGCCTCTGCCCATGATGAAGTAGGGAAGGTTGTTCTTGATGCTGTAGATCAGCAGGTCGATGAAGTCCTTTTGAGTGTCTGGCAGGGCAAAGAATTCGGCTGGTCCCCCGATCTTGAAGGATGTATGCAGCGCCAAAGGCTCTTCCAGGCGCAGGATGCCTTGTTCCATGAGATGAGCAAAGTGTTTGTCGATCATGAGAAATTGAAGAAGCGGGTGATTTCCGCGATTAAATGGTGTTCATCTTTTAGTTCCAGTTTCTTCCCGGGCAGGACATCCATGAAGTACTGGCCATATTTCTTGCGAGAGACCCGGCTGTCCATGATCAATACCACTCCCCGGTCAGTTTTACTGCGGATCAGCCTGCCAAAGCCTTGCTTCAGCCTGAGTAGGGCATTGGGAAGCATATAGTGCATAAAAGAATCCTTCTGATCCCGCTCCAGCTTTTCGATATAAGCTTCCACCAGCGGCTCGGAAGGCACCTGGAAGGGAAGCTTGTAGAGGATCAGCAGGGAAAGGGATTCACCTTGCACGTCCACGCCCTCCCAAAATGAGGAGGTTCCCAGCAGAACGGCATTCTTAGCCTGCTTGAATTCTTCCAGCATACTGCGGCGGCTGCCACCTTTGCCCTGGGCATAAAAGGGACGCTGGGCATGATACATGGCGTCTGCCACATGCTCATAGACGCTGTCCAGGTCTTTATATGAGGTGAACAGTGCCATAGTGCCCACATCGGTAGTCTCAAAGACCTGGGCCAGGCAAGCCAGAGCTTGATTCTGAAAATACTTGTCCTTGGGCTCGGGCAGGAAACTGGTGATCAATAGCCGGGCTTGAACGTCATAATCAAAAGGAGAATCCACTACCTTCTGGACGATCTGCTTGTCTGTAGTAAGATTCAGCCCGGATTGATTCATGAAATAGCGGAACGAGCCTCTCAGGGCCAGGGTAGCGGAAGTAAAGACGATGCTGGGCACTTGCTTGTAGAGCAGGCGGTTCAGATGCTCCCCCACTTCCACAGGGGCGTAGTTGATTACAGCAGAGGGGATATTGCGGTCGGGACGGGGATTGTTTTCGATCCACATCGCATGATTGTCCAGATCCGGAGACAGCAGCAGGAGAACCACCCCTTCCAGCTCTGCATAGCGCATCCGCAAGCCACCCAGGGTTTCCAGCAGATTGTCATATTCTGGCACCTGCTTGCTATCAAAGCTACTGAGGATGTTGTATAGCGCTTGCAAGGATTTCGCAGCATCCTTGAGCAGCAGACTGATCTCCTTCAGCCGTTCAAAGAGCACAGTAGCCTCAGAGACGTCCTTGATCCTCAGTTTGTTGAAACTATCGGCATCCTTGCACATCGTGGAGGCCAGATTGAACATATCTAATAGCGGTTTACGCAAGGCTTCAAGGCTGGATTCCAGCTTTTCCGCTTCTGCTGTCACTTGTGTCTTCTTCTGGTCGGAGATCACACTCTTGGACAAGGCACGATAGAATTGACCCAGAAAGCCCGTCTTCTGCTTGCGGTGCGTGGCACCCACCTGATTGATGAGATTGATGCTTTCCGCATAGGACAGATCCGCTCCCAGATGCTTGGCAGCCGAACCCATCAGGTTGTGCGCTTCATCGATGATGAGATAGCTGTATTCGCCCAGGGTGCTGTTTTCCATCTGCATATCTGCCAGAAGCAGAGAGTGATTTGCCACTACCACGCTGGAATCCTCGATCTGCTTACGTAGGTTCATGACGTGGCATTTGCGGTAGTGATGGCACTTGCGATTGCTGCACATAAAGCGGTCGGAGCACACCTTGCGCCAGGTGATATTGAAGCGTTTGCGGTCAAAGGAGGAGTTTTCAGAGATATCACCGGTATTGGTCATGGATTTCCAGACCATCAGATACAAGAGGGCATGCGCATCCCAGGGGCTTAGTTCCCTGTCCTGCTGCAGCATCAGATCTTCCCAGCGGCGTTCGCAGATGTAGTTTTCACGTCCCTTTACCAGCACGGCTTTGAAAGGGATGGACAGCATCTGTTTGAGCTGGGGTAAATCCTTGTAAAATAGCTGTTCCTGGAGGTTCTTGGTGTTTGTGGAAACCACTACCTTGGCTTTGTTGCGCCGGGCAAATTCCAGCGTCGGCACCAGATAGGCAAAGGACTTCCCCACTCCGGTTCCGGCTTCCACCACCAGATGCTCCTCTCTTTTGAAGGCTTCATCCACGCACCTGGCCATATCCATCTGTCCGGAGCGATATTCGAATCCGGTAAATTTCTGGCTGAAGATGCCATCCTCCGCGAATACACTTTCGATGCTGGGATCGCTGGCGGCCGGGACGATATGCTCAATATAGGAGTGCAGACTGCTTTTGGGGGCCACAGGTGGCGCACCGGAGAGCACATTGGCTCTCTGATAGCGTATCACCTGCTCAAAGAAATGCGCCAGGGGGAGCTGCAATTGCGCTTGTTTCACCAGCTCCATGATCCGGGCATTGGTGATCATGCTGAAATGCTCCACGATATAATCCGCGAGAGCCAGCAACACCTGTCCCGTGGCTGTAGCATCGGCATCAGCCCGGTGGGCATTTGTGAGACTGAGCTCAAAGTGCTTTACCAGTGTGCCCAGCTTGTGGTCGTAAGTATAGGGAAGATAGATTCGAGAAAGCTCAGCAGTATCCCAGGCGATATTGGGCAGGGACAGGCTTCCGGTGCGATGCAGGGCTTGATTGATGAAACCCAGATCAAATGACACATTGTGCCCCAGGAGCACACTATTGCCCACAAACTGGCGCAAGCGATCCAGCACAGTCTTCAGATCCGGCGCATTCTTCAGGTCATCCGCTTTGATATGGGTAAGGTGTTCGATGAACTTTGGTACCTTCCCCATGGGACGCACGAAGCTATCGAAGACCTCACCGATCTGCCCATCCTTGAAGCGGACAGCGGCAATCTCGATGATCTCATCGCGCTGTTCAGACAGCCCGGTGGTCTCGATATCTATGGCGATAAATTCCAGGGATTGGGAAAACTTCATTCCTCATCCCTGTAAAGATTGTAGCGTTGCAGCTTCTTGATCAGTCCCTGGCGTGAAAGTCCCAATTCCCGGGCAGCCTGGGTTTGATTCCAGCCAAAGCGCTCCATGCTATCCAGGATGAGCTTGCGCTCCAAATCCTCCACAGCTTCCTTGAGGCTCTTTTTGCTGCTCAGCAGGTCTATGGTCTGGCTGTGCTCGATATGGCGATATACTTCCTCAGAGAAATCCGAAGGCGTGATAAAACTATTGGCTTCAGTGAGGGTAACCGCCCGCTCGATCTCATTCTCGAGCTGGCGCACATTGCCAGGCCAATCGTAGTTTTCCAGAATCTTCATGGCTTCCGAAGTAAAGCCCAGCACACTCTTTTCCATGCGTTTATTGTATTTATCCAGGAAATGGATAGCCAGCAAAGGCACATCCCCGGGACGGATTTTGAGCGGTGGGACCACGATGCGGATCACATTGAGGCGGTAATACAGATCCAGGCGGAAATCACCCTTGTTCACTTTGTCCAGCAGCGGCACATTGGTGGCACATACCACGCGCACATTCACCTTTTCGGTCTTGGTAGCCCCCACGCGCTTTACTTCACCTTCCTGCAGGAAACGCAAGAGCTTGGCTTGTGTGGATTGACTGATGTCGGCGATTTCATCCAGGAAGAATGTACCTCCATCAGCGATCTCGAAGAGACCCTTCTTGTCATAAGCAGCCCCAGTGAAGCTCCCCTTTACGTGGCCAAAAAGTTCACTCTCCAGCAAGGTCTCCGGCAAAGCTCCGCAATATTGGGCTACAAAGGCCTTGTTAGCGCGATTACTGCTATAATGCAAGGCTCTGGCGATCAGTTCCTTACCCGTACCGCTGGGACCTTCCAGCAGCACCGTGGTGGGGGTATCCTTCACCTTTTCGATGATCTCAAAGATCTTCAGCATCTCCGGGCTTTTGCCGATGATATTGGCATAGAGGTTGCCGGTATGCAGTTGTTCCCGGATCGTGGCATGAGTCTTTTCCAGATTCGCACTGCGGATGTTTTCGATGATCACAATGATCTGATTGCACAGGGCATTGAGCAGATTGATGATACGCTCGGAGAAATAGTGTGAACCGCTCACGCAGAAGAGCAATACCGCTCCCAGGCATTTCTTGCGGATGGACAGCGGAATCAGCAGGATATTATTGTAGTCTGCGGCAAAATGCGGCTGCTTGTAATTCTCCAATTGGTTTTCGTTGTGTACCCGGAAGCAGAGATTGATGAGGGTATCATATTCCTTATCTTCGGGCGAGAAATTGCGGAAAATCTTGTATTCCCAGGCATCCGGCAAGCCCCCGCTATTATGCAGACACAGCATTCCGCCATCAGCTTCAGAAATCTCGATCAGGCTATCCAGCGAATGCTCGATGATAGTATCCAGATCGGTGATCGTATTCAGCTTCTGCGTGATCTCGTAGAATTGATTCAGCAGGTTTTCTTCAAACTTCACCTCTTCAAGCTGGGATGAATACTCCCGCGAGATCCTTTGCATCAGGATATCGTTTTGTTCCAAAAGCTTGATGGAGCCATATTGCTGAATGATCTTCTTGTTGTTTTTGAGGATCTGCAGGGCCTGCTCCCACTCCTCCAGTTCCAAAAGCACTCCCGCCAGCTCATAATTCGCCAGCGAAAGCTCATATTGATTTGCCGTATGCACAAAGAGCTTGATGGCTTCATCCAGATACTTGCGGGCGTTATTTGTATTCTTGCGTTCCAGCAGAGCCCGCAGGTAATGAGTCCAGCCGATCTCAAAATCATTCTGCTGCTCTGTAGCCAGCTTCATCGCTTCACTGATGTAATAATCCGCACTCTCCACATTGTGGGTCATGATGAAGTAGTACGCCTGATTCTGACAACCCTCGACGATCTTGTCCCGGGCTCCCAGAGCCTTGAAGAAATCAAAGCTCTCCACCAGATAGCGGTAGGCTTCCTTGAATTTGTGCAGCTTGGTGAGCACCGAGCCCAGATTGCCATAAAGCTCTGCCTTGATGTAGTCATCACTCACCGAAGGCAGTAGCTCCAAGCCCTTGATATAGAGGTCATAGGCGAGATTCAGTTCACCACTCTTTTCATACACTTCACCCAGGTTGTTATAAGACCTCAGCAGTCCTTCGCTAAAGCTGATATCCTCGGATTTCTTGATCGCCTGTTCGTAATAGGCAATGGAGCCTTTCCAATCCCCACGTTTGAAGCTCAACGCTCCCAGGTTGTTCAGCGAGGCGATGGTATTACGGAAGAAATTGAACTCTATGGCTGTTTCCAGGGATTTCTTCAACGCATCTTCAGCTTTGGCATAATCGCCATGATCCATCATGGTGACGCCGATGTTGTTGTAGATATTGGTGATCTTGTAGGGCTCGGAGAGCAGCTTTTGAATCTTCAGGGCTTCATTCAGGTAATACAGGGAGCGATCCACGTCCCCTTTATCGTCCATCAGTCCACCCAGATTGTTGTAGCATACTGAGATGCCATTCAGGTTGTAATATTCCTTTTCCAGGTTCAGACTCTTCAGGAAATGCTCTTCGCTCTTCTCCCAAAATCCCTGAAACATATATAGCACGCCCAGATTGTTGTAAATCGCCGCCAGTCCGGTGTGGTCACCCGCCAGCGAATACATCGTCTCCGCTTCCCGGAAGGCCTGTTCCGCCTGATCCCATTCATTGATATAGTAATGGATCTTCCCGCGGATTTTCTTGGTTTCCGCCTGCACCAGATAGCGCCGGTGCTGATCATCAATCCCGCTCATGGCTTGCATCACGCTATCCAGAGTCTCAAAGGCTTCATTGAAAGTTTCGGATTCAGCCTGGATATCTGCCTTCAGCAGCAGGATTCTGGCTTTCCAATAGCCATCGATGGTGGCGGGAGAGTATTTGCGGATGATCTCCAGGGCGAAATTGTTCGAATTCACGGCAAAGAGGTTGTTCGCCAGATGATATACCACTTCTTCCGCGGGAAAGTTGTTCTCCGTGCAGATATGCAGGCATTGGCGGAAACAATCCACCGCTTTGTCCTTTTGGGCGATCTCCGAATGGCAAAGGCCAATCCGCATCAAGCTCTGCAATTGGGTCTGGGGAGATTTATCCGTATCATGCAGATATTCATAGATGCCGATCTGATTTTCACTATCGCTGAGGCTTTCCAGGAGGCCAAGGATAGCGCCGAAGAGCTCCTGATTGTACTGTCCTGCCATGATACTCAGCCGTACCTGTACCTGGGGATGCAGGTCATGCTTCGCCAGATAGGCCAGAATCCGGGCAAAGATCTGCGGTTCCAGAGTACCATGATGCTCCTTCAACCACCGGCTGAAAGCACCCTTTTTTTGCACGATGCAATTGCCACCCATCATGGCGAGCAAACCCTTTTCCTGCAGGGCAACCTGATCCGCCTTGATGTTTTTGGGCTTGCCCAGACACTGGCTGATGGCATCACACTCCGCTCCATCCATCACATACATGCCCACCAGCAGATTCATCTGGGTACTGCTGAGCTCTGCCAGGGTCTGGTAATAGATCTCATGCGGATCAAAGGTCTTTTCCAGATACGGGCTCAGGTCAAAGCCGCCTTTGGGCATACTCTTGCGCATCTCTGAGAAGATCTTTTCCAGAATCATCAGATTCCCGGAGGATATCTTGTGCAGGATTTCACCTTCGCTGATATAGCTCAGCTTGGCATCGGGAAAGATGATGCTCAATAGCTTCTGCAAATCCTCGGCATTCAGGCTGGAGAGATGCAGAACCGTGGAGAAGGGAAAGAGCCGGGCCTGCGAAAAAGCCAGAATCTGAATCCCGCAATCCGCCGCATATTGAATCAAATATTGTAGATAGTCCCGCGTAAATGTATCCAGCACGTCGCAATCGTCAATGATCAGCAGCATCGGTTTCAGCAGCTCCCGCGCCAGTAGCTGCTCAGTGAAATAGTAGAAGAAATCGTATTTTTTGCCCGTACGGAAGGCTTTGTAATGCTCGTCGTACATGGCTCTTTGCTCCGCCTCGGGCAGACCCGTGATCAAACGGATGATCTCCGGGAAATGATTCAGATACAAGGGATGTGGAGTAAAGAACTCGATCCTGGGATAGCTCTGCCGCAGCTCTTCCTTGAGCGGTTTGATCAGATAGGATTTCCCCGAGCCGGATTTGCCCGTGATCTCCAGTAAATGGCTGCTCTGCTGGTCTTTAAAAAGCTCAAGCACACGCACCATTTCAAACCGTTTAGAAACAAAGTCGTGCATCATCTGGTACAATTTTTCAGGCATTTCTCCCTCTCCTGATGATGTAGTTTACATGGCACCTGTAAATAGAGTGTACAATGCTGTCAAGCAAAAAGTGCCTTGATCCGCTAAATTTACTCATCCAAAAAATTCTCCTCTACTTGGTTACTAAGAAGTGACACCTGAAATGTCAAATCGTGACACCCACTTGACAAACCAGCGGAAATGCCCTCAGTTTGTGACACTCTTTTGTCAAATCATCGGAACCCAGAGCCCATTAGAAGTGACAGCAATTTGTCAAATCATGACAGCAGATTGACAGGTTGTGACACAGATTTGTCAAATACTTAGTGGGATTTGCAAATCATCAGACAGGATCATCCTTACAGGCTGCGCAAGTCTATAATACATCAATACATCATTTTCCTTGGGAGATTGAGAATTTTGCGATTAATCTGAACGTTGCTTTCAAAGCTGTTTGGGCATCAGATTCAAGCAATTCGTAAGGATGGCTATCGTTCTCAACACCTCGGTATTCGATGTTTTTCTTATCACTCGGTTTTCGGAAGTGCGAGATTGGATTTCTGATCTTCCTTACTTTTTCGAATAAATCAAATTCTGAGTCTGAAATAAGACCTCCATTCTTTGCTTTATCTAACAACTCGAAGATTCCCGCTTTAGGAGTGTCATTATCCCCAGAAGCATACAAAACACTCGCTAATATATTCTCTATAAATGCAAGGCTCAATAAAGTGGATGCAATATACTGAGCATAGACATAACAATACCTTGCTTCTTCAAACAAATATTGTGACTTCAATCCACCATGAAAAATCACTATATCAACATCTGGATACTCCACCGCTATCCATTTTAATCTAGATAGCCTTCCATCCCAGCAGTGCTTGTCTTCGTTTAGTAACCAATCCTCAGCACTAATCATGCTATGCCTCCTCCTTCTTAAGAATACACATATGATATCCATCAAAGCAGGCTTGAGCCGAAAGATCATATTTAACAATCACTGTGATACTCCAGGATGCTTTACGAATTTGGTTGCTTTTTCTTTAGCAATGACTTTAGCAAATTTGCAGCTTTGTCCGATTTCAAAGTCAGCCTCCAATATGAGCACTGATTTCCCGGCGGTTATTGTTGCTTGTTCTGAAATCGATGAGACTATTCCCACACCTAATGAGGGAAGATATATCTCATCATCAACTGACCATGTTGTGAGATCAAGGGGCTTAGCTGACCTATGATCGATGTTTACGCTACCCCTAGCATAAGGGCTCTTGATTGCATCAATTTTATGAGAATGCAGGGCTTCGGCACTTTCAAGCAGGTACTGGTAGTCCTGCACGTTCCTGAGTTGCTTTGGTACTTGCTCGAAACCGATATACCCGCCAATCATACTCCCACACATTAATCCAATTGTGTCGGTATCAGAGCCAAGTATGTTCGCACATTCGATTACAGCCTGGATGGGTGATTCATATATGTATCTGGTAGCCATATATAACGCAGCTACAGCAGAAATATGGCCAGCACCTCTTGTATTTTTTTCCAGGGCTCCAAGTCTCTTGTAAACCTCTCTAACATTAGTTTCAACAGCTATGGACTTATACGCATATCGTAGTAGTTCGAGGGTTTCTTCAACTGTATCCTGAAAAACCTGGCAGAATTCCCCACTCTTGCTTGAGTTCCACTTGTCCTGCCAAGCAGACAATCCCATGTCTTCTAAGTGATCGATCAATGTTGCTACTGATTTCAACTCTTTTGCTATGTAGGTTATGATCTCGTTTGGGTAGTCCGGAAGGTCCTCTGCTTTCAGGAAGTATGCAACTGAAAGAGAATACAGTAGAGCACCAATTATTGCTCTGGGGTGGCCATGAGTTACGATGGAGTTCCTGAATACCTCCTTGATCATTCTATCCCGATCAGTTATATTGGATAGAACGATGGGTAGCATTCTCATGGCCGCTCCGTTAGCGCCAGCAGTAAAATATGCCAGAGCGTCCTCGCTTGTCTTGAAGAAATTGCTATTCCATTTGGGTGCCCTTTTCTCCAGGTTCCTTGCAGCGGTTTTAATTGTCTTGCCGCCACCCCTAACGTACAAAAGCCAGTCCTTGAGCTCAACTTTTGAGAAGTACTCATTATCGACCGATCCATCAGGTGTAATAGACCTGGAAACACAAAGCATCAGTTGAGTGTCATCAGAATATGAACCCTTGGCAATGTAATCAGAATACCCCAGAAACTTACCCCCGGTCTTCTTTTCCCAGTCCACAAACTCTGTTATTCTGTCTGTTCCATACTTGGAGACAAGGAACTTTGTATCACTTTCAAACTCGGTGATCCAACCCAGTGCGTCAGCTGCGGCAGCAAGAATAATAGCACCTTTATATCTATTTAACATTTGAAACTCCTAAAACAATCCACTTTCGATCCTAAAGACACTGCAATCATAGCCAGCTAACGATGCCTTAGCCTCCACAAGCTTCTCTTGTATGGGAAATGAAACTGCAAGTACATCTGCTAAGGGAATCGGTTGATTAACTAACACTTCGGCTTGTTCATGAGTTGTATATGCATCGCAGAGTCCTGTTCTGTCCACAAGCCTGGTTGTTCTTGACGAAACAATAATCAACCTATCGGCAAACATCATCTGGAACTTATGAAAATCCCCAGTTATGCCCACAGTGTTTTGATTGTGCCTGTTTGCCGCATTGGTTACCGAAAAAAGAGTACCCCTTTCATAAATGTACTTGGGGTCTATGCTCAGCACGCACCAGGAAATATAGGGTATATCCTTAGTGTTGTCGATGAAGCGCTTGAAAAGGTATGAGTTTGGTCGCTCAATAGAAAGATTTATATAGGTCTTATCATCATACCGAATCTGGTCGTTGAATTGAATATAATCGAGGATATCTGTCGCATTGATATCAAGATCTTCAAGTTCCTGCCTCGAGTAGAGGAACCCTGATTCATATACCCCCAGGAGATTGATCGTAGGAGTAAAATGGATCAGCCTAGTAATCCCCCTAAGCTTGATCTCTTGCTTGAACTTCCCTGAGTCTGTTTTCTCTGTAAACACCATTATCCTAAACGGACCACTGTGAGATATTGCCGGTCGATCTCATCGATGAACATGCTAGGATAAGCCTGTGGAACAAACATGCATAATGACTTCTGAGCCCTAGTCATAGCTGTGTACAGCAGTTTCCTTTCAGTTGTGATGTGATATTCGTCATTATCCTGACTATAGCCATCCGGGGAAGGAATGATCATTTTGGATAGTTCCATAATAAGAACGTGGTCAAACTCAAGTCCTTTAACAGATGATAAAGTGCATAACTTAGCTGTGTTGCTAGCGAAATCTGCAAGATTGTCCGATCTGATCACCTCAGTTGCAATACCGCCCTCATTAAGAAGCTTCGCATAATAGTCCAGCTTGTTCCTGTAGCGATGAAGCACCACAATTGATCCGCCTTTGCGCTTTGCCTCTCGAGTTCTCTCAAGCAATGCTTGATTGGCAGCTTCAGCGTCACCGTATAAGATCAATACCGGTTTGTCTCCGTGGCTGGTGATGCTGTCGACATCCATCGTAGTCAAATCATCATCTTCCAAATCATGGGACATCAAGGAATTGGCTGCCATGGCAATCTCTTTGGTGTTACGGTAGTTTTTCTTGAACTCAAGGGTTCTCCCACCTCTCACGTTTATGCCCACTTCCGTCCAAGTGAATCCGCTTTTGTATATTCTCTGGGCAGTGTCGGCTATAATGGTCAGACTGTTGGTGGAAGGCTTGACTAGGGACTTGATTACCATGATCTGCGCCTTGTTTAAATCCTGTGCCTCGTCTACAACGATATGTGTATATTCGGGTTGGATGCTGCGCCTTTCAATTAAGTTGAGGCAATAAGAGGCGTGGTCATCAAAGTGTATTTTCTTACGGGAGATCTGTTCCGATCGATATGTTTCGTAAACGTTCCAAATCACCGCTTTATCATTCTTGTCTACCCTATCTTTCGTTCCACGTCCAATTCTTGCTGTGGAGAGATAGTCATTGAGTGTCTTGATAAGTTGACCCTTGATCCAGGATATCTCTTCATCAAAGAAGTTAAGAGGTTTATCTAATATCCTTGCTCCCTGGAATGACTTGCGGGTTTCCGCAATCGCATGGGACAGTATTTCGTTATGCTCTGATCTTTCCATCTGAGCATATTCATTGAATACCCCATGGCTACGCAGAAAGCTGTATGACCACTTGTGGAAGGTAGAGACCTTTACTTTGAGTCCCCTATTTGATGCCTTTCTGACATCAGTGGTTTCCTGATATCCTCCGATCACATAGGGAAGCAAGCTCTGTATATACTGGGTGAGACTGTTGTTATATGAAAATATCATGATCTCAGCCTCCCGGAACAAATCGCTGTAGGTAGCCAGAAGATGCTTGGCCCGATACATGGCTATGGTGGTCTTACCGCTGCCAGCTACTCCTTTGATCTGAATAGGATTGGTCGCTGGAAGAAAGAGGACTTTCTTCTGCTCTCCGGTTAGGTTAATGCTTTTTAGAGCCATACTTTCACCTACTATTGTTTATCATTATTTGTCTCTATCTTTTCTCAAGGAAAAATCCGGCAGGATAGCTCTTTTGAAAGTTCTTATGCTTGGTTATAGATTCAGCAACAGCTACGGTACCAGTAACTGCTGCGGTAACTCCAGTAATCCACCAAGGTGTTCCAGCTAGCAATTGCATACCCAATGTTGGAATATTGGGAACAAACCATTTGGCTAGGTTTTTATCTATGTTCTTCCATTCATATGAGGCTTTCCCTACTTCATCATCCAATTCAAGTGATAGTTGTTCTATTACATGCTGTTCAGTAGCAGAATCTGGTGAAGACCTCAGCCAAAGTTTATTCAGAAAACGCCTCATACTATCTAAATGACCGTCATTTCTTAGCCGCATCACATCAATCGTGCGGAGACCATTTAAATATGGAAGTGGTACCTGCTGGAAGTGCCTTGAAAAAACTTCCCAGTCGCAATTCTGAATTCCATTTGATTTCCGATCGTACTCCATCTCAAGCCATCTGACTCGTAAATCAGTAAGAATATGACCATTAATCATATTACTTAGGTGTTTTCCAAGTTCATAATTAGCCCCAGAATTGAATCTTAGTAACTGCCCTTCTCCTATTCCATCCATGTAGTAAGGGCTGGTTATTCTCAAATGGTTAATGTATCCTATTGCTGCTCTTTCATCAATTTTTTCGTCACGTAGATATTTTAAGGTCGTTGAATCTGGTGTAAGCAACATCATATGTTGCATGAATCTATCCTTGACCTCTGACGGGACTAGAACATTATCCTTTGCATCACGCAATTCAGGCACTGAATCATATCTATCCTCAGTGATTTTTCGAGTTTCTGTCATCATTTTATAATCAAATTCTGCGGGATTTCTAGTAAACGCTACAAACCCACTATTTATCCATGGCTCAAACTCCATCCATATCAGAACAGTGTTTAGAGTCTCCAGCAAGTGCATCTCAGGGTGGGCTACTGGACTATACTTGTCAGCCATTGTCCGATGATCACTTACGGGGTCTATCATCATGATATTATTCTCGTATAGACCGTACTTATTAACCAAAGATAAAGTCGAATCAAACACGTAACTACCGATAAACAAACCAGGAGAGTTCTCTTTTTCTAACTCTGTGCATCGTATATGGTCATCTCTATCAGGCCAAATTTGCGGAATGCACTGGTGAATACTTCTTACCGCATTAGGTGTTAGTGCTTTTTTTACTTCAACTATCAAGTCATCCCATGTTTTAAGCTTAGTTCCATTCTTATGCAGGTCCAGGATGTTATACAGGTTATCAAGGAACAATAGGTTTTTCCCTCTTAATGTCAGATGACGAATATGCTCTTCCCTGGTGAATTTTGAGAAGTCTATGCCCTTTGCCGCACAACAATGCTTGTATTTCAATAGCTTTCCACATGGACAAGGATCGTTTCTTCCGTATTTAAGCCCCATCTTGACCTCTCTTTTGTTCTTCCAAATGGTTTCTGTAGTATGTGTCAATGTCCTGAATAACAGTGGAGCTCAAGACGAATCCTAAGTTTGTTGGGATGGTTGTTACTACTTGTGCACCTATTGATGTTGGTATTGGTATAGCTTTAATCTCACCTGTAGCATCGTAAATGGGTCCACCCCAAAGAACACCTAACAAATACAGGCGTGATCCCATAACAATTTGACCCTTCTTGTTAGTATAAACACCCCTGTTGTAGGCAAAAACTGGACTTCCGCTAGACCCTGGAAAGCATGCTGCGTCTATAACAAATTCTCTCTTTCCGTTCCAGTTTAACGCTACATGTGTAGCTGTCATCCCTTTCCGAAAAATCGGGAGATTATTCACTTGATCCCATAGACCAATTGGGTATCCCACCATGATGATCTCTTCAAGAAGATCAAAACTCTCTTGGATTTCAAGCGATGGAATTAATTGCTTTTCTATCATTACGTAATACAGGGTCTTTCCAAGTGATTCTGCTTCCCTTTTTAGTGGTGCTATGGGCATCGCACAAAGATCTATGTTATCATCAGGATGAAAATACCACCGTGATTCAAAATTGTTTAGTTCGACTGGTACTGAATTACCAATCATAGGCTTTCCATTACTATCTTCGAGATTGAGAAGAAATCTACCAACAGATGCTCCCCTTACAACATGTTTGTTCGTAAAAATCACGGGGACATGCCTATCTCCGTCCTCTGCACATTTATAGAAAAACCCTGTCCCAATACTTTTGCTCCCGTCTATTTTCATACATTCTAGACGAACCGTAGTATATGCAAGTTTTTGGGCTATCGATAGTGAATCATTATCATCTTTCATATTTGTCAACTTCCTTTATGTATATGCTTTGGCCAGTTGTTAGAATCCCACTGCTCCTTAGGAATGAAGCTGCCGTTTTCATCGCAGGGAGGACCTGGAGGGGGATTCAGGGTGGAGCGATATTCTGTGTTGGTGGCAAGGCAGTGGGTCATTTGGTCGTAGATTTCCAGGATGCGGAGCTTGGTGCGGTACTCGCCATATTCCTTTTCGTCTTTGTGTTTGACTATGGGGAAGGATTTCATGATCTCAGACCATTGCCCATTTGATAATCTATTTTACTAACTCCCATCTACGTGAGCCAACTCGCCTTTGATTGGTGCATAGTCGCATCAATGAGTGATATTTATCAGGATTGGTCACTTCGGATACGATTTCAAAGTTATAATGATTAGAGTCTATCTTATCTAATATCATGACACATGGTCTGTCCCTGTAAGAAAGTTCATAGATAGATAATCTAGCGGTTTTATTACTATATCTTGTTATGGTTAATGCTCTTGTTTCATCAGTAGTTGTGTTCTTTAAATCAACAGTAATGGATGAGTCGCTGGTTAGTGGCAGATGGAAAAACTTGGTAGCAACACCCATGGGGATTTGAATTTGATTTCCGTTTGGACCTGTCTCTCTTGGAGTGATTTCTAGGATTAGATTTCCAGTTTGAATGCCGTAATCCTGGATTGTTTGTGATTTAGATCGCCTCCTACCTAACTTAGATTTTCTGCTCCAAACGAAATTGCCCTTATTCTGAGACATTAAATCACGATTATGCTTGTTGAGTTCAGAGGTATAACTAGATAATAGATCATCGTCAAGTGTTGAACTAGCTTCATGTATTATCTCGTGCCATTTGATCATGCCGTCATTTATGCCGACATATTCTGTTATGGTTGCAAATTCAATATTCTGAAGAAGACCGCTTTCCGTTAGATTGTTACTGCCAACAAGAACCAAACTGTGATGGTCATTGTTTAGAAACCAAGCAACTTTGGGATGAAAAACACCATTATATCGCAAGAGAACTCTAATTTCAATGTCGTCTTTCATCATTTCTTCGAGGGCATCCGCCCCAGTAATTCCATGATCAGTCCCAACATAGACTACTACAACTCTTCCACCCTTGCTGTTTTTCCATCGAAGTACAGCTTGTCTAACATATCTCCATCCTGATAATGAAATTGCATAGAAGTATAGACGTAACTCATCGTACTTTGCTGTGTCTGTTAGTGATTCCATAAATGAATCCTTGAACTGCGTAACAGACCAGTCTGCTACGTTAATTGTAGGTAATAGTGTGCTCATTCGACCTCCCGAATCAAGCTTACAATATTTTGTGATAGTTCTGATAATCGACGTTCAAGTTCATCATTGAACTCATTCAATGCTATCTTCATTGACTCCTTATCAGTTGTTTTATCTAACATGATTCTGAATCTGCGACCAGTATCTTCGGCCCAGATATCATCAGTAAAAAGGATGGGTATTTCTTCAAGGTGTGTAATCTTCAACTCAGCAAACAGTTTCCCAGTTCGTGGCTGGATTGTCCTGAAATACCAAGTCGCAAATCTTGAATTTAGGTATGCACAAATATAGAATACTATATTCCAGTCTATGCTTAGCTTCGGAACGCATAGGAAGTAGTTATTGGAACAATAGTAACCTACACTATCAACAGCTGCAAGAATAAAATCTCCAGTTCGTCTAACAATTATTTTAGGAGATTCGTGTAGAGATGCATTTCCTATATTGTAGTATTCGCCTATGTTGGCATCGAAATAGTCCGGATTAAGTTGGATGTATCGACCACCCCAAGTAACCTGCATGGGAGAGATTTCACTTCCGCTGACAATTAATGGCTTTGTTTTATCTCCCAAAGGGGAATCAAGAAAAAGTTTTGACCTTACATTGCCCGAATGAACACCTTCCCTAACAATGAAAAGTTCCTTGATAAAGCGACCATTAGAGCGAAAACTGTTGATGTTATCAAGCAACTCATGATTAAGTGTTAGGTTGAATTTATAATCCTTTAAGGATAAAAATGTACTTTGAGTGATAGCATTTGCCGTTGACAATCGAGGATTTTCGTTTATTACTGATGGAATCGCTAGTATTGGATTATTAGCTATCTTCAATTGACAATTCTGACAAACAATAGTACACACATCAATATTCACATTTTTAAAAGCTCTTCCCCAATTAGCGATTTCGATAATTGTGGTTTCAAGTAGGAGATACAGCCTAATACTCGGATAATTCTTCAACAAGACCACATCAGGAAGAACTAATCCTAGATATCCTTTACTTACAAGTCGTTTAACCGAAAGCTCCGTAAAAACAGAAAAAGTATCAATAATGCCCTTTTCTGTGGTATGATAAGAATTCTGAATTAATAACTTCTGTTTATCTGAAACACTTGCACCCCAAGGTGGGTTGCCTAGGATACAATCAAAGCCACTTGTCCAACCTGTAACATCTTGATCTGATATTTCGGTAGGCATTTTTGCTACAAAGACATCAGGGAAGGCGATATGCCAGTGAAAGAACTTATATTCATCCGCCAAGCGCATGATTTCTGATCTGATAGCGGGGTTTACACTGTAGGGATTGCTATCTATATTATCCAGCAAGCGTTGGGTGATGGGATATGGAAGCGTATCGCTGGGGGCTTTCTTCCAAACAAAGGCAGCACACCAGGCATCGTAGATAAACTTGCTATTCAGGTATCCTGAGGAGCGCATTATCTCTGCATAGGCTTCCTCCTTCCGTTTCAGGTTTTCGATACTGGTGTCATCCATCTGATTCAGGTTTATCTGGTATGGCACATGGTTACCCAGATGCTCCCAAGGCTTTTCGTCGCCACTGAAGATATCGAGGACGTCCTTATCCCTCTCTTCTTTGTTGAGCTTTTTGTATTTGCTGCAGTAGTCTTTATCATCTCCGGTTAGGGGAGTAAAGGCTGCATCGGGGATGCCTTTCTTAAGCAAGGCAGGTGTACAGCCCAGGAGAGAATTACCGCATTGGATATGATGATCCAGGAAGGTAAGAGGTTTGCCGGGTTCGAGGGCTTCCATCCAGAGGGAGATTTTACAGAGTTCCACACTCATAGGGTTTATATCCACTCCATAGATGCAGTGACCGATCACGTCTCTGAGGGCATGCTGGACTACGGAAGGAGCGGGCTCATCTTCACCAGCCCGGATAGAAGCCAAGCGCTTGGCAAGCCGATGAGCTGCGGCGATTAGGAAGTGTCCGCTTCCGCAAGCGGGGTCGCAGATTTTGAGAGCAAGGATTGCTTGTTCCTTTGGGGACTGGATTCCAGCCTGCGCTGGAATGACGGAGGTGGATACGGACTTGAGAGCATTGTCTATAACAGGCTCCAAGGCAGAATCCAACAGACAGTTAACCAGAGAAGAAGGCGTATAATAGCTTCCAGTGGTCTTACGTTCTGATCCGGAGACAACGTTAAGTTTGAAATAACCTGCTTCCAGATTGATTTCAGGATGCATCTCCAGGAGAGATTCATATACAGAGCCAAGTTCTTCAGGTCCTAGATTACGATAGTTAATGGGTTGGAAGATATTGTTCTTTTGAGTATAGCAGAGAAAACGGACTGATGAGAGCAAATCACTATTGGCAATGGAGCAGAAGTCCAGATCAGGGGTGGAAGAATCGGTGAGTAGTGAGTGGTGAGTAGTAAGTTGGGGATCAGCTTCGCTGCCACTGTTTTTCCACTTACCACTTACTACCTTACTGCTTACTTCCAAACCACTTACTCTAAAAAGGAATGAACCCAAGGCTGGCAGTCCGAGTGCCGTGTTGCCTTCATACAGGCTAGTAAAAAGCAAATTTAGCTGCTGCCAGAGATCGCAGTGCCGGGTTCCTCTTTTCTTGCGGGCAAGTTCCCTGATTCGATATGTGGAATAATACTTGTGAAAAGTCTGCTTTATCTTATCGGGAACATCACCCGGTATAAGCAAGTCCCTATCCTCTGCCACAAACACGAAGAGCAGGCGATAGACCTGTAGCAGTACTTGATGATAATAGTCCTGCAAGCTAAGGTTGCCGGAGCGGAGTTTATCCCTGAGGTCAGTATTGATGGGATGGGAGAGAAAACCTGCGCCAAGGGACTCGATGGCAGATTGGACATTATTACGTAGCTCATCCAGGGCACGGACACCGTCTTTGATGGAAGCGTTGTACCACTTTTCCAGCCAGCAGGTTTCAGGGGGCAGAGCTCTGCCTGTTTCATCTGTCTTTACTTCTACTCGGGACTGATGGCAAAGTAGATATAACAAGAAGAAATCGCTGTAAGCAACTCCATCCATCATCGCCTGAAGATCGAACTCCACATAGGCAGCGCGGGTTAGGGATACATTGTCACGCAGGATGCGAAGTTTGAGGCCATTGGAGAGGATACCCCAGAGGTGATCCTCACTGCGGTTTAGAAACTCCTGCATCAGGGAATGCGGGGAAAGTTTGGTTTCTCCTTTGGCTATGGGATTACGTTTATCCAGATCCCATTTGAAGCTGACCAGATGGATGGCAACTGGTTCGGCTGCCTTGTGACTGATGGGATAGGTTTTGTCTTCTATCTCAATGGATTTCTGGGTCTGGAGTCTGCCATATCCAAGCTCCTGAAAGAGAGGCAGAAGCCAGCGTTCCCGGGTCTCGGTGGTACCTATGGATTCTTCAGGTAATTGATTAAGGATTTCCCGATATGTCTGCCAGACACCAATAAGACGATTCCAGGAGCGTGTGGCAGCTTCGTTCAGACGTTCGCTTGGACTTAAGTGGTAGTCTGTCGATTTCAGACCTTCCAGAGTGGTGTCACCACTGACAATCCTTTGAAGCAGTTCAGCAGGCAGGATGGCACCTTCGGTGCGGATGGTATTGAAAATACTACTGCGCTTAGACATGGGACTTCCAGTAAGTGGTAAGTGGTGAGTGGTAAGTGGGGTTAGGCATGTTTTTCACCTTTGAGATGTCGCATGAGCGATAAAAGCTGTTTACTGATTATTACAATATCCTCTGTAAGAGGTACAATGGCTTCTTTAGAACATAATTTTATTCTGGCAGAAAGGATAAGATGAGTTTCGAGTTCCCTGAGGCTACCATGAGCTATCCTGAGGAAATGGGCAAACTCGTTGCTATTGTGCCGTGCCCAGCCTTCTGCTATATTCGCGGGAACAGAAGAAGCTGCACGTCTGATCTGACTTGTCATTCCAAACATCTCCTCTTTAGGATATGGTTTTGTAATGCTGTAAGCTTTTTCTGCAAGAGCCATAGCTCTTTTCCAAACATCTAAATCTTGGTAGGACTGAGTACTCATTCTATCACCATAATATCAGACATAAAAGTGAGATTCAAAATCCCTTGAGCCTCAATAACAGTGTTGTTGGTCATTCGTGACCTCTCAAAAACATACTCTGAAGTTACTCTGAAGCGTTTTGCTTCAGAGTCAGTACTCCATCCCCACTTACTACTTACCACTCTTCTACTCACTCAAGCCTCCAGGCAGATAAACATATATGCCAAGCACATCCGGTGGCAGTTCAGGTTTGATATCTGGCTTATGAGAGCGTTTTAACAAAACCGCATCGCGCACTCTGAGGTGAGAAGCCAGCAGTTCTGTGGAACGCTTTTGGGCAAAGCTATTTATGATCGGCAGAAGTGAGGTATAATTATTTATAACCCGCTCGATCTGGGCTTGAGCTTGCTGAGGCAGGACATTTTCTGAAGGCATAGCATCCAGCAGAGCTTTAGCATCATGTTCTGTCAGCCAAACAGGGGATTCAGGTGAGCCCGTAAAAGCCACAACCTGAGAATCCTCCACCAAGCTGCGGTAGATCTTATCTTCGTAAGGCTGATTGATATGAAAGCGATATCTAAGTAACAACAGGGTTGTTCTGCGCTCTACTGATGTAGTGCGAATTACTCCTGCACGGCTGGCGATTGAGTGGGTATTCTCACTATCCAAAGCTGTGCTCATCACCAAATCTGCCAAGCCTTCTACTATGGGATGGGTGCGTGAGAGATATATTTCCTTTTCCTGAACAGGAAGATCGAAACTGACCGTGATTTTATCTGGTAAGTAGCCACAGGTTTCTTTGACCAATGTGGGAACTGGACTCAGGTCTATGTGATAAGTGCTCTTTACTTCTCTTATCACAGCATGATAGCGGGCGAAGGTTTGTTTCACGAAATCTTTGATGTTCAGCTGAGAACCGATGGAATCCCTGATGGAATCGAGCTCTGCCTTGATCTCATCGACTCTGGAGGCAAGACCCATCTGAGAAAACATGGTCTGGCTACGTTTTTCCTTGTCTTTGGCATTCTCCCAAGCATCATGCAGCTTCTTTTTGTCATCTTTAAAAAACTCGTCGAACCCGGTTATCATTAACTGGTCACCTCTTCCAGATTGCTCCCGGAGGAGAAGTCCTTCAAAGATCGCTTCCACCACTGCTTCGGTGTCCGCAGGTACAGGTACTGAGATGCCGAGAGAAGATTTGATCTGCTTGTGCTTACGGAGAAGTACGTCCAGGACTATGCCATCGATCTGATTATCCATGCCGTAATAGGTGAGCATGCGCACAGTTGAGTGAGGCTGACCAAAACGATCTACACGCCCCTCACGCTGTTCGTGACGAGTGGGGTTCCAACTGAGGTCATAGTGGATAACAGCATCAAAATGATCCTGGAGGTTGATACCCTCAGACAGACAATCGGTACAGACCAGAATACGAGAGGGAAATTCTGAGAGTTCGCTTACCCTACCTTCTCGCTCCTCGGGAGGCAGCAGCCCGGTGATAGACATGATCTGAACTGATTTGGGCAGGCGCAGTCTAAGCTGCTCAGCCAGGTACTCGGCTGTCTGGATAAAACGGCAGAAGATGATGGGGCTGAAGCCATCTTTTAGCAGGTCTTTGAGCGGTTTTAACAGCCCAAGCATTTTGGTATCGTGATCTCCATACAAGGCTGCCGCTTCCTTTGCCATAGCCAGCAGTTTCCTGCGGCTGAGAGCATTCTCATCAGCTTCAGGGGTTGAATCACTTCCGGGCAGGATGTCACTGGCATCGGTGCTATCATGATCATCAATATCCATGATCAGGCGTCGACCTAATTCATCAGCTTCGGGGACTGTTTCGGTTTCCAGGGTGGCACTGCGATTGCGCATCGTGGCAGCAGCTGCAGCAGGACTGGAAGCAAGGGCACGCAGAAGAGCCAGGGCAGACCACCAGCGTACTCTTTGGCGATGTTGGCTGCCTGCTTTGTCACAGACGATCTCCCGGGCATAATCAAGAGCTTTGCTAAACAAATCACGATAGGGCTCAGAGAGATTGTAATGGAGTTCCTTCGATTCAGGAGTTGGGAATACGGTCTTTTCCTTCAGGTAGTTTTCGATATCAATCCTGCGTCGTTGGATAAAATACTGGGCTATCGTCCGGCGACGCTGCTCGTTCTGTGCTCCGGTGAGATCAGCAGGGAATTCTGAAATCTCTTTATTCAAGATAGTCAAGAGTGAGCGGAAAGCATTTTCGTTGCCGGAATGGGGTGTTGCAGTCACCAACAGCATGTGGCGATTGGGGCTTTGGCTGAGCTTTTTTACCAGATCATGGCGATAGTGCCGGCTGCTGTTTCCAGACTCGTCATAGCTGACTGTGTGAGCTTCATCCACGATAATCAGTTCCGGAGCTGTGCGCAGGAATTCAGCTTTGTGGCGGTCACTTTTGATATAGTCTATGGATACCACTGTATAGGGATAAACTTCAAATATCGACTCATTGGCGCGGCAATTGCGCTCCAATCTGCGAACCGTGCTACCTAGCACCAATTCTGCCTCAATGTGGAACTTTGTGCTCAGCTCAGATTGCCACTGTTCAGCAAGATGGGGAGGGCAGAGAACACACAGTCTAGTGATTTCGCCTCTGTCCAAGAGTTCACGAGCTATCAGGCAAGCTTCGATGGTTTTACCTATACCCACATCATCGGCAATCAGCAGACGCACAGGATCGAGCTTTAGAGCCATCATCAGGGGGACTAACTGGTATGGTCGGGGATCAACTGCCAATCTGCCAAAGCATCTGAAAGGTCCTGCACTATTGCGAAATCCTAATCTGAGCGCATCCCGGAGTAATCTGCAGGATTGGAAATCTCCCAGTTGAGAAGGGTCGGGTAGATTGAATGAGGCTGGTTTAACTGCTTCTAAAGCAGTGAGGATACCTGTTATTTCATCATCGCTTCCGCCAAGAGGCTTGACGATTAGCAGTTCATCTGTAGAATCGGGTAAAACGATCCATTCTCTGCCACGAGTACTCACAAGGGAGCCAACCGCGTATTTTGTGAGTGCAGTTGATGGAGTTGTGCTACTATTATGCTGACTTATCATAAATTATTCCAGTGTTTTACAAAGCCCAAACAGATCATAGTCCTAAAACCGAGTAATCAGCCAACCATTGACTGTCTGATTGTTCTGTGCAGTTAGCATTGAATCATAGTCAATCTCAAGATGTATTTGTGGATCAACTAACTGATCCGGATTCAATGTCCTTGAGATCATGAGTTTCCTATCAACAACTAGAAAGACGAAGAAAATCTGTCTTTTCGGTGCTAAGTTATAATCTCCTGTGTTGATCAGGTAATCTAGCGAAAATGCGAATTTATCAAATAAGGACTTGATAGTTCCTCTATCACAATTTTGCAAAACGTGAAACCAGGCTCCGATATTATTCTCTTTAACTAGTTTGTGGAGATCCTTGAAAATGTTCTCTTTAGAGGCATTGTGAGATTTGAATTCAATGTCTGCTACTCTATCGAATTTATCATTGATTCTTTCATATAGAGAGATATCAAATCTTGCTGACATCGGTGTTGTGCCACTTATCATGTGAGTCTCAAATGTTGGAGTCTCAACAGCAAAATACAACTCAAGATGGGGTGAGATATGTCTCTGGATGGCGTTAATGCATGCTACCCTGAATTCCTGTTCGCTCAACCGATATGATTCGTTCCTTTTTTGGGGAATGATGAAACGACTATGTGGTTTCCGTTCATTCATCATAACCAATTCAGTTGATGCCAACCGGCTGATATCCAACAAGTAATCTATAAGTGCGTTTTCGTCTATCACAAACTACTCCCTCTACCTATTATTATGCTTGAGCTAGATGTAATATCATTACAAAACCGATCATATCGATCAGTTTTTCTACTGTTTCTGCTTGATTGGTAGAAGATTTGTCGACACCAGAAATATCGACCAAGATCTCTGTACTACGTGGTATGAAGGAAATTCCACCAATCGAAGTCGAGTACACAATAGACAACTGGTGAGCAATTTTATCTATGATTGGTTTGAGCTCAGTAACTCCCTTATCCGGATTAATAAATACACTCTTAGTAAAAAAGAACCTGAAACTATCGTACCCGTCTTCCTGCTTTTCAAACGGAAGCTTGATGAAGACACCCTTCTTGTGGTCACTCTCATTAATCGCTTCCGCCATTTCTAGCAATCGACTATGGTCTGTTACCATCTTATAATATCTGTAATGATCTCCCAGTTTCCCATCTTTATCCAGACGCCCTTTTTCCTCACGACATAAAGGCTCTATCAAATACCTGTTACTTTCAGCCCATTCTTGCAGTTTCTCCTCAAAAACTACATGAAACTCCCTCTGAGGCTTTTTGGAAAAGTAAATTCTATTTGCCAGCCAGTATATGCCTACTGATATACTCAATCCCATGATATCCTTCACTGCATCAAGGATATTGTTTACAGAAATTCCTCTAAAAAACAAACTGCAGACTATCGCTCCGACCCCAACTAACCCTAGGACGGTAGCTATGTTGTCCGGATTACTAAGGAAGCCATTTTTACTGCTGGATTCTTTACTCATTCAGTCTCCTATGGTTTACTTTAATTGTAGTGACAGTGTATCGACATTGAAAGCATGGTGGAAAATCATAACTTTACTTATCCCCGAAGACGTTGGCATAAATTGAGATTATCGATTGCCAGTCATCATCATATCTAAACCTGATAACATGCCAGCCTAAGTCTTCGAGTGCCATTGCGATCTCTTTGTCTTTTGCATATTGTCCTTGAGAATCATGGACTGGTCCGTCAATATAGATAGCAACGTATTTGTCTTTATAGATATAATCCGGTTGGGTATGGCATGATTCTATGAGTTCCTGCGCATGAGTAGGCAGGTTGTAGCCATTATTATAAACATAGTCGAGCCATTTTACTTCCAGAGTGGAACCGTTTAGATTCTTTAATCTCTCATAATGTTCCACCCGAGAGAACTCACTGGAAGAGCGAGATAAGTCTGAGCTGAGCAGACTGATCAATATATCAACTATTGCCTTACGATCCAGCAATTCATGATCGGTCTGGTTCGAATAGCTCATCAGGCAATCGTAGCAAGCAGCTTCGCAGGGTTCTTTGGCTTGAGGTGCTTTCAGCAGGTCTTCAAATGAGATGGGATCATAGTGGCAGAGATCTATGGCTTCCTTGATAACTTTTTTAAACCCTGTAGAGTCTATAACACGCTTCAGCACGCCTGCTCCACCTTCAGAGGATTCATAAAACAGGATGGACTTCCGGTTATCTCTTGAAGGTAGGGGCTCAACTGATAGCTCACTATCTTCCAGTTCAAACACTCTCTGGATGGCATTTTTCAGAGCAGCTTGTAGCGATGCCAAGATTGTGTCACTTATCTGAAACTCCGGTTCAAAAAGCAAGCAGTTCTTGGTGTCGCTCACAAAAGGACGAACGAGTATTTTGGATTTTCCCATTGGCGAATCATCATCACTGTCTTCATCCGGTCGCTTTGCCCAATAACCTCGCTCAGTATCCAGCCAGAAACCTTCAGGTTCACCACTTACACGTTTTCTATACCCCATGTTTATGCGCCAGATCATGGCAGAATCACCATATGTCATGGTTCCCATACATTCATCACCACGCATGATTTTGGCACTTATACAAGACAAACGTCCTGATCGTACAGCATAACGTATGGTAGTGCGGATATCGAAACCCAGCTTCAAACGCTCTTCTTCATCGCAGTTTATCTGATCCCTACGTTTGGCTACCACGTTTTGGAGCCTGAAAAGGTTAGGAATCGGAGCATCTAATTGGCTGCCACAGTGTTCGCATACATTGCACTGAGAGATATAATCCTTGGTTCCATCTGTATGTAAATATCCGCATTGTGGGCAGAGCTTTGCTTCGCTGGTTGTAACATTGTTCTGGTCATCCTGAGCAGGCATGATAACTTGGTGAATGATGTATCTGGAACCTTCGTGATAGACAAAAGAGCGGGGTCCGAATTCTGTTATAGCTAGGAACCTCGGTCGGGAGAGGTATTCGTCTTTACCGCTTTTCAGCCTTCTACCGGGGATAAAAGCAGAGAGTGGCAGCCTGGGGAAATTGTAACCGGGCAGAAAACCTTCACTGGCAAAGTAACGATAGCTGTAGAAATCAGATTGGAAGGCACCACTTGAAGATGTAAGCAGGTCGAGTTGCGATTCTGCTTCTCGTCTCAGCCGTTTTGCCTGATCTTTGTCCGATTGCCCACGGGAAACATCCAGAATGATTTTGTTCTGCACTTCCTGCTGTCTTAGAGCAGCTTTGTAAAGACCTCGCCAGCGTTCACAGGCTTGTTCAAACTGCATAGGTAACTGGTTCATCATATCGCTGAGCCAATCAGGAGTGTACCAGATCGAGCCAGTTAATGACCCTTCGATAGAAGAGATGATCTTTGCTGCTCTGGTTAAAGCTCTTTGCCTGATAGCGAAGTCATTAAGGGTAGTTTTAATCTTCGGAAGCAGTTCCAGCGAAGGCGGCTGACCTGAGTTGTCAATCACCTCAGTAAGTGTAGTTCCCAAGCTTAGTTTAGCTTCAGAAAGCCAAATAGCATTGAGATGAGAATGGAGCATGTCTTCATTGGCAAGATCAATCTGAGGGGTCGCTACTGCGCCTGAAACCATATTAACCGGACGTTTGAAGAAATATTGGTCATGGGGACTACCTGTAGAGCAATAGGTAAATACTAAAGCCGGTTGACCGCTTCTACCCGCACGACCACTACGCTGAGCATAGTTCGCAGGAGTAGGTGGAACGTTGCGCATGTTAACCACATTTAGTAGCGATATATCGATGCCCAATTCCATTGTAGGGGAGCAGTAAAGAATTGGTAAATCAGCTTTTCTGAATCCCTCTTCACGCCGTTCTCGTTCGTCATAGGATACCTGGGCAGTATGTTCTCTGGAATATAATCCGGTTGTGGAAGCAGCTATGAATTGATAGAACTCTTTGAAATAATCATTCACTGGCTGTCCTTGATCAGAGGAAGAGGTTTGCCGAATCGGGTCAAGTGCTGCACTGTTGCCATCACCTGCTTTCCAGACCATCGAATCTGCTACTAATTGATAACCATCGGTATCATCATCTCCTTTGGCTTCTCTAACTCTTTCAATTATGCCATAGGTGACTAAGCCGTTTATTAGGTTTTCGATGATAAGCTGGGTATCATCCAATGATAGCTTTTGTGTGTAATTGCTAAATGTGTTGGAACGGCGTAGGAACTGACCAAAACCACTCCGGGTAGAGAGAAAGGCATCTCCTCCATAGTCCTTGCCGTTCCTGCGGGACCGAGGATACAAGATAGCAGCATGAGTTAGCTGTCTTGCCTGCTCATTTTCATCAAAACCCCAAGGTGGAATCAGACGTTGCTGGCTTTGCTGTAAAATCCTTTCCTGATCTTGCTGATCAAGATAGGAAACTTTGATGGCAAGCTCCCTTCTCATCCAATCCAAGAGAGCTTTCAATACGTTCAATCTGCTATCTCTACTTGCTGAGGACAGGGCAGGATGGCATCCAGACCATTGCTCTACGTCTTCTGCCAGTTCATTGATAGAAAGATAGTCTATTTCTAAGAGACCTGTTTGTTCAAGATTCGGGGCAGTAACCCTCCATCCTCTTTTCAAATCACGATACAGATGATATCCCAGGACGTTTCTCAGAGCTCGTTCAGTCTCTATCTTGGCTACACCCTTACTGGCATCTGGATTGGAAGCATACTCATCAAAAGGTAAGCCCAAACTTTCAAAGACCAATTGGGTTAGCTCGCTATGCCTGACACCTTCAGGGCTCTTGCCAGCCAAAGCATGATACACAGCTCCTCTAAGTAATCCAACCTGGACAAAGTCGTTAAAATGACCTGACTGCAGGGATGCATCCTGCCTGTTATCGGTAAAACTCAAAAGTTTACGAGCTTCAGGAGGTAATTCCATGTTACGGATGTGCCTTACAGCCGATAGGGATAAAATGGTAGTGGCAGTACTTCTACCTTCTGTGCCTAGAGCAGATAGCTTGGCAAAGTCACTTCTTTGATTTGCAGCATATGAGACCATACAATTGGGGCAAAAACGAAAAGGAGCATTAAGGAAGAGCATCTGTCTGCCCGAGTTTCTAATCTGCCCATCCGGTGTTACCAGCACAGGTTTTGGCAGATACTCTCTCCGATTGTACATGATCTTTCCATCTTGGTCTTTCCATTCCTCGGGCACTTTTTCAGCATTATCGGCTGCATTGTCAGACCATTTATCAGCATCATTTACGTAGAGAAATCCTGCTTCCTGCTCTTCATCAAAGACTCGTTCGTTCAGTTCTCTGGGGACAAACCGCCAAACTTCCTTCTCCTCATCGAAGACCTTGGTGACGGTATAATAATCCTGTCCGCAGTGACGGCAAAATGCCATTGGAAGCAGTATCTTATCTTTGTTGCTATTGGGAACGAACAATTGCCTCTGGACTGTCAGGTGCCTGATGTCATTCTCATCGAGGGATGCATAAACAGTATCTCCACGGCTGATAAACTGGTGCAGCTTAAAGGCAAAGACGGGAAATCCGTTACTCGGATTAATGGTTTTAAACCCTAACATGAGAGCATGCTGGATCGCACTTTTACAGGTTGATAGATAAATACCCGTAAGTTTGCTGAGCTTCTCAGCCCCGCCATCCTTGCCGGAGATACACTTTGCCGATGATCGATACAATCTGCCTGTAACCGGGTCAGTCTCTACTCCGAAGGTGGTCTCTATCCATGAGAAAAACGCATCTAGTTTGATATCATCTATGTTTGCATCATTGGCATTGAGAGAACTATCTATTGAATCCCTGAGCTTAGAAATAACTGCAGGGTTATCAAAATCGAACTCTTGGGTCAAGCGTTGAAGCGACTCTCCGATTACGTTTTCCGGCTCAACCTTGCTCCCGAAGAGCAAAGAGGCGACTCTGGAGATTTCACGATTTTGCTCCATGCGATCACCAGTACTGGATAGGGTGGCTGAGGTTCCCACGCAGATCACTTTCTCAGCCTTTGTGGCATCTATTGTCCTTCTGATCAGCATTGCTACATCAGCCCCTTGCCGACCACGGTAGGTATGCAGTTCGTCCAGGACTAAGTATTTGAGGTTTTTGCAGGCATGAACCAGAGGCGTCTCGTTGGGTCGGGTTAAGATAAGCTCCAGCATAACGTAATTGGTCAATAGTATGTCTGGAGGATTAGAGCATATTTCCAGCTTTGCCTGCTCAGACTCCTGGCCTGTATAACGCTTGAAAGTAACGGGTTTTGTATCGGTGCTAAAACCCCAATTAACGAATTTACTCAGTTCTTTTTCCTGACTATTTGCCAGAGCATTCATAGGATAGACAATTATGGCTTTGATGCCTTTCCCGCTGCCCGTCTTTAGTATGTGATTCACTATGGGAATGATGTATGCTAAGCTCTTTCCTGAGCCGGTACCTGTGGTAAGTATGTAGTTGAGCCCTTGGGCTGCTCGTTTGATAGCCTCTGTCTGATGCCGATGTAACTGCATTTGTTTACCAAAGTCAGATTCATCTCTCTTGATTCTGAATATTTGCTTGCATAGCGGATGCAGAATATTAGACTTGATCAATTCTTCAATGGATTCACCAGACTCGAAAAACGGACTCAACTGGATAAGTGGATCGGGCCAGAGTAAGCCATCTTTCAACTCATTGGCGACCATTTCTTTGATCGCATCGTCTTTGATTGTGATAAAGCCCTTAACGAAAGAGCAGTAATCAGCAATCAGCTTTTCTCTAAGCTCAAATACGTTCATCGGTAAACCCTCCCATTGGTCCTACAACCGGATAATAATCGTATAGAAGCAGATAGCTTGCTAAGGATAACAGTCATTGCGAATCGTGCTTTTGTAGTTTGCGGCTTGCTCCGCCAGCCTTGACCCATGCATCAATCTCCGAGATCTTGAATTTGAACAAACGCCCCATCCGATGAACCGGCATTTCGTGCGTTTCTACCCACCGATAAACAGTGTCACTGCTTACGCCCATGTATGAGCATATCTCTTTCACCGATAGCCAACGGTCATTCATCTCATTCATGATCTCTCCTAACATCCATACTGGCAATGGTATAGGTTCTGAGGATTGGACTCTTTTCTCTACAAACCATTGCTGAATTATACTTTTCGAAACCTTCCCAATTCGTCAACCGATATTTTCAGGTATTGTAGGTAATCATTAGCAATGATACGCTCCTTATAGTTAGTATTATCTGGTTCACTAGGCTTACTGTTAGGTAGTGTCTCAAAGGTTGGTGTAAATTGGGTAACGCCCGATGAAGAAAAAGGTTGAGCCGGATCCCGCTCTTTGTTTTGATGGTTTTGACAAAACTAACAGACAAGGAGTAGATCATGACTCAACC
>Ga0208462_1000068_pt1 | contig 137875 bp, 106 predicted proteins | sample AD_SCU001_MetaG_FD_184452 | JGI IMG/M metagenome (GOLD analysis project Ga0208462, IMG submission 184452) | Active sludge microbial communities of municipal wastewater-treating anaerobic digesters from China - AD_SCU001_MetaG (SPAdes) (version 2) | ecosystem: Engineered > Bioreactor >...
TCATTATTTTCGTATCATACACTGAACATTCCTCCCCTCCTTCTATAGTAAATTTCGCTCCTCTCTCGAAATCTATTTGTATCGTTAATCTGCCAAACTTATTTAATTCTGGTTTCTCAAATATTATCTCTTTGATATACCATGGCTTTTCTAAATTTAATGCCAAACTAAATATCTCCTTTGAGTTCATAACTTTTTTTATCCAAATTTACTATTTTTTTATTTACCCACTCAAAACGTTATAGAACCGAAAATTTATTATTAAGAGAGTATTAGCCAAAAGAAATATTAATGCAAATCCAAATAAAAGAGGAGAACTCACAGAATTATTAATTACAAATAGCGCCTATGAAAAAATTGTGTCAATTGCTCAATAAAACAAATGATGAACTTTTTGAAGAAATAACATCTTCATTTAAGCATAAAATTACTCAATGGGATTATTTTGTTAATTGGAAAAAAGTATTACAAAACATAAAACCAATCGAAAAAGAACTAAATCTATTAAACTATCTTATTGGTAAGCAAGATTTATACAATGAGACAGTAGATTTATTATTAAAATACCCTGAAACAATTAAAGCAATTCCATTACTTCTAGCTATCAGAGAAAAATCATTAGAGGTTTTAATAGATACAAGAAAATTTATTTATCGCAATTTTGATTTTTCAAAGAAAAATTATAATGTAGATGAAATAAGAACATTTGCTGATTTTATTTTAAAAAGTGGACTTGGCGAACTGATGCAAGATAAAAAAATCAAAAATTTAGTAGATTATGCGACAGGTGTTGAAGTAGGATTAGATAGTAACGGGAGGAAAAATCGTGGCGGAACATTAATGGAATCTATTGTAGAAGAATTTGTGAGTGATGCTTCATCATATTTAAATATTGAATATATGCCACAAGCTACAGCTATTAAAATAAAAAAAGAATGGAATATAGATGTTAAAGTTGACAAGTCTTCAAGAATTATTGATTTTGCTATTAACAAATCAGGGAAACTCTATTTTATTGAATGTAATTTTTATGGTGGTGGAGGTTCTAAACTTAAATCTACTGCAACAGAATATATCAGAATGAATGAATATTGGAATAAACAAGGTATTGAATTTATTTGGATAACTGATGGCGCAGGATGGAAATCTACTTTAAAACCATTGAGAGAATATTATGATAAAGCAGATTATCTACTGAACTTAGAAATGTTGAGAAAAGGAATTTTAAAAAAGATATTAATATATTGCAATTAAAAATGATAATTTTGTAAATATTTATCTATTTAATATTGAATATAATATGTGTAATTATGATAGCATAATGAAATTCAAATTCCAAAGGTATATTTCTGAATTTATATATAAAAATGCATAGTATGATTAATCCCTATTTCAAATCAAAAGATAAAGCATTTACTTTACTACTGGGAGATGTTTTTGAATTATTACCACAATTTGATTTTAAATTTGATATGGTTTTTGCAGATCCCCCTTACTTTTTGTCAAATGATGGGTTAACCATCAAAAATGGTAAAATAACAAGTGTTAATAAAGGAGATTGGGATAAACCAAAGAATTTAGATTATATCAATGATTTTAATTACAAATGGTTAAAATTAGTAAGAAATAAAATGAAAGAAGACGCTACTATATGGATTAGTGGCACAATACATAACATTTTTAGTATTGGACAAATTTTAACAGAATTAGATTTTAAAATTTTAAATTTAATTACATGGCAAAAGACAAATCCTCCACCAAACTTTTCCTGTCGTTATTTTACACATTCAACAGAGCAAATTATATGGGCAAGGAAAAATGCAAAAGTTCCTCATTATTTCAATTATGAACTAATGAAAGAAATAAATGATGGCAAACAAATGAAAGATGTTTGGCCTTTTCCTGCAATTGCGAATTGGGAAAAATCATGTGGGAAACATCCAACACAGAAACCTTTGCCTTTGCTATCTAGAATAATCCTCGCTTCAACAAAGCATAACGCTTGGATTTTTGATCCGTTTACTGGTAGTAGCACATGTGGAATTGCTGCAAATCTATTAGAAAGAAAATTCCTTGGAATTGATATTGAAGAGGAATATCTTGAAATTAGTAAAAATAGAAAAATTGAAATAGAAAACGAGCATATATTTAACAAATATCGCAATAAACTTCAATGTTTTAAAAAACCAGAACAACTTTAATTACATCTATCAAGAGAACCAAACGTTTATTATAAAACAGGATTATAAATTATTAACATACCAAACAAAAGTGATAAATAACTAAAAATGCATTATGAATCATAAATCTACACTTCTAAAAAGAATAATGTAGATCTAATACATAAGTGCTTCTAACTGATCTTCCTGAAAATATTAAAGAAAATATGTAAGTGTTTATGGATATTTGCCTTTAATTTTGTGGGCAATAAATTTATATAATTTAAAAACTATATTTCCTAAATAGCCATCAGGCTATTTAGCTATTAAAAGTTTATTAATTCTGGAGAAGATTCGATAAAAAATGAAAATAATAAAAAAAAATTGGATTATTTCAATTTTTTTTGTAATTTTACATTTAAGGAATTAAAAAAAATTTTTATTATGAAAACAAAAATATTTTTAACACTGCTCCTTGCTGTCCTTGTGCAGTTTTGTTTTGGGCAAGAATATCATAAACTTGTTGATACGAATAAAATGTGGAGTGTATTAATTAATGGAGATAATCCTTATTATAAAAGTACACATTTTATTAAATTTCAAGGTGATACTATTATTAATGATACTATGTATAAGAAAGTTTTAAAAGCAGAAGATGAATTTCATAATAATTGGTATCTTAATGGATTTATAAGAGAAGATTCAACCCAAAAAGTATATTACAAATATTATTTAGAAGCAAATGAAAAACTAATTTATGATTTTCAACCTAATATTAATGATACATTTTATTTTACTCAATATGATTATTTAATTGTTGGCGGGTTTGATTCAATTAAAATTAATGACCAATATAGAAAAGTGATTAATTTATCTTGTCCAAGTGCCCCCTATATTACAGAAAAATGGATAGAAGGAATTGGTAGCACCGAAGGAGTAATTTATAGTGGTTATTCACTAATAACTGGTAGTGATTTTGAGTTATTATGTTTTTATGAAAACGATACTCTTTCCTATATTGATTCATCTTATAATGAATGTTATTATAATACTTATGGTGTAATTGAAAATATTTTTGTTAATTCTTCTTTTATTATCTATCCTAATCCTACTACTCAAACCATAAATATTTCCTTTAATAACCAACAAAATATGCCTTATACTTTTGAACTTTATAATTATTATGGGGAAATTATTTGTAAAAAGCAAATAATTAATTCAACATCCTTTGATTTATCTAATATATCAAATGGGATATATTTTTATATTATTAAAGATAATAAAAATTTTATTATACATAGAAATAAATTAATAATAACTAAATAATTTTTAATATGAAAACAAAAATATTTTTAACATTAATTATTGCAGTAAGCATGCAGTTTTCTTTTGCTCAAAATCCTGAATTCAAGTTTTATTTAGCATTTGAAGATTCTGCCGGTAATAAAGATACAATTTGGCTTGGGTACGACTCATCAGCAACACTTGGGATTGATACATTATTTGGAGAAGAAAATATTAAAGGCATTCCTTTTAATGAACCTTTTGAGGTAAGGATATCAAATGATTGGTTTTTTATGCCTTATGATACTTTACCTAACGCGTCAGATACATTTAGCTATTGTAGTGATGGTTCACTGTATCATACAAAAACACAGATTTATAATTTTAACCCTTACTCTTCTGGTATATCCCAAATTTATATAAATATTCTATGTAAGAATTTTCCAATTACTGTGAGATGTGGTAACTCTTATAATTTTTTAAGCGACAGCTTATACGGTACTTTATTAACGAATTGGTTTCCTGGTGGGTGGTTTGATAGCCCTGGAACCATGTATGACCAATGGCCTACTTTTTTGCGAGAAACTGACACTACAATTTTTAATGTATTACCATATCGTTACATAGATGCAAATAATGATACTATTTCTTTGCTCTTTTTTGCTTTTCTTTCAAAAGAACAATGGAATATTATCGGAATAGACCAATTTATACCCCAAACAAAGTTAATTGACATTTTTCCCAATCCATTTAAAGATAAAATAATAATAACTCTATCATCAGATATTAATATTTCAGAAATAAATCTTATGGTTTATAATTCAATAGGTCAGAAAATTTTATATAATTCTAACTTAAAAAATAATCAATTAATAATTGATTTAGCCGACGAGCCAAATGGCTTATATTATCTGATAATAAGGGATAATAATAAAATTATAAGAACGGAAAAATTAATAAAATTTTAATCTAATAAATTATTAAAATAATAATAAAAAAATTGATTATTTTCAATTTTTTCTGTAATTTTACATTTAATGAACTTAAAATTTTTTTATTATGAAACACAAAATACTTTTAACATTGCTCTTTGCTGTCCTTGTGCAGTTTTGTTTTGGCCAAAATCAAAACGAGTGGGCACCAGAAGGAGCAACTTGGCATTACTATTATAATAACTCTTCAATCACAGGATATATAGAAATAAAATACATAGGCGACAGTTTAATTGATGGAAAAGTATGTAAAGTTTTAGAAAAAAAACTTTATTCATATGATTATGTTACAACTAATTCTGACACGATTAATTTGGGGCTTGAATTTACTTATTCAGACAGCAACAAAGTATATTACTATAGATTTGATCAATTTTTTGTGTTATATGATTTTAATGCACAACCAGGTGATTGGTGGGAAATAGCTGGTAGGAGTATTCCTGGAAGTTGTGATAGTATTGGAAAAATTGAGGTTGATAGTATAGGAACAATAGTTATTAATTCTGATACTTTAAAGTATTTGAAAATTAGCCGCAAAGACACATCTGACTGGCAATTCGGTTCAATAATTGTGGAAAAAATTGGTTGTATAGATCATTATATGTTTCCCGAACCTTTTATGTGTGCGTTAGATATGGATGAAGGTGGACCATTTAGATGTTATTTTGATAACACTTTTGGCTTATACCAATCAGGGATTGCATCTGCTTGTGATTATATTACATCGATTGACTATTTAGATTACCCTAATAATAATTTAATAATATACCCTAACCCAGTTAAAAATATATTAAATATAAATTGGGACGATAAAATAAATAAACAATTAAACATAAAAATATTCAATTTGACAGGTCAATTAGTATTAGAAACTAACATTGAAAAAGATAATAAGAACCAATATATAGACTTATCAACCCTACCATCAAATATTTATTTAATTAAACTTACCGACATAGACGGAAATTATTGGATAAAAAAAATAATTGTTAACTAAAAATAGTAATTCTTTAAAAAAACTACTCATCTTCGTTACAAACAAGGACGCAATGCTGTAAACATTTGTAATGATGATAGCATAATTAAATTTGCAAAATATTTTTTTCTCTTAATTTTGTAATTCTTTAATTAAGATTCTTTAATATTTTTTAGCCAGATGAATGAAAATGTATATGTTTTAGCTCTTAAGTTTATTCCTAAGATAGGAAATATAACTGCAAAAAAACTCATAGACTTATTCCCAAATTTAGAATTATTGTTTTCATTATCATCTATTGAATTGCAAAACCGCTTTTCCTTGTCTCCATTACTAGCTAATACTATAAATAAATATAAAACAACAGCCCTTCAAAAGGCAAAATCAGAGATAGAGATATCTCGACAAAATGGTATTAGTATCATAACTATCGATAGTATAGACTATCCAAGTAAATTAAAAGAATGTATAGATGCTCCTATTTCTTTGTTTATCAAAGGTGATTTACCAGCTATAGACAAGTCTATTTCTTTTGTAGGTACGAGAAAGGCATCATATTATGGCAAGGATATTACAGAAAAGTTAATAAATGAGTTGAGTGTGATATCGCCAACTATTGTAAGTGGTTTAGCCATAGGTATAGATACTTTTGCACATAAGGCTGCTCTAAATCATAATTTACCTACTATAGCTGTATTAGGACATGGACTTTATACACTTTATCCTCCCGAGAATGATAATTTAGCTAAGGAAATAATAAATAATAATGGTTGTTTAGTTACAGAATATTTATACAACGAGCCTCCACTGAAGCAACATTTCCCTGAGAGAAATAGAATAATAGCTGGACTCTCTGATGGAGTGGTAGTAGTACAAACAAGAGAACGTGGAGGTGCATTGATTACTGCTAATATTGCTTTTTCTTATAATAGAGCTGTATTCGCTGTGCCAGGTAATATTACTGATCCATTAGCTCAAGGTTGTCTAAATCTAATCAAACATTATAAAGCAGAATTGATAACCGAAGGCAATGATATTTTGAAAACATTAAATTGGGATCTGATGCCTTTTAATAATCAATCAACTAGTGCTATTCCTTTTCCATTGAGCCAAGATGAAGAAAAAATCTATCAATTTTTATTAAATGAAGGTGATAGCAGCATAGATCACATATGTAATAGCCTCAATATAGGAATAGATGTAGTATCTATGGCACTTTTAAATCTAGAATTTGCAGAAATCATTCAATCCCTTCCTGGTAAAAGATATCGTATCGCTAAATGTATCAAAATTGATTGATATTATTTTATTAGTTAATTACAATAAATTTTTATTATCTTTGCAATCATGAAAACTCAACAATATTTAGTCTCAGCACGTAAATATAGACCTACAAGATTTGACGAAGTAGTAGGTCAAGAGGTAATAGTGAAAACATTAAAAAATGCTATTAAAACCAATCAACTAGGACAAGCATTTTTATTTACTGGTCCGAGAGGTATTGGCAAAACTACTACTGCACGTATTTTTGCTAAAACAATTAATTGCGAAAATATAACACCAGATGGTGAGGCTTGTAATGAGTGCCCATCATGTATTTCGTTTAATCAAAATAATTCTTATAATATTTATGAATTAGATGCTGCATCTAATAACAAAGTAGATGACATAAGAGCATTGATAGATCAGGTAAATATACCACCACAAGTAGGTAAATATAAAGTATATATTATCGATGAAGTGCATATGCTGTCTGATAGTGCTTTTAATGCTTTTTTGAAAACATTGGAAGAGCCACCCTCGTATGCTAAATTTATTTTGGCTACTACTGAAAGACATAAGATTTTACCTACTATTCTGAGTCGTTGCCAAATATATAATTTCAAAAGAATTTCAAATGAAGATATAGTAAAACATTTAGAAAAAATTGCTAAAGAGGAAAATATTTTTTATGAAATAGAAGCTCTACACGTAATAGCAGAAAATAGCGATGGTGCTCTACGCGATGCATTGAGTATGTTTGATCAATTAGCTTCTTTTGGTGAGGGCAAAATTTCTTATAGCAATGCTATAGAAAATCTAAATGTGGTAGATTATGATCTCTATTTCCAATTGACAGATAATTTATTAAAAGGAGATTTATCTAAAACTCTAATGCTTGTCGATCACATCATATCTAATGGATTCGAACCTATTCATATTATTAAAGGATTAGCAGAACATGTTAGAAATTTACTTTTCACTTCTATGAATACTACTATAGACCTATTAGAAATCAGCGAAGCACATAAACAAAAATTAATTAGTCAGGTGAAATATTGCTCATATGATTTTTTGTCTAATGTTCTCAAAATATTATCTGATGCAGATGTATCATATATGAATACTCAAAATAAAAGATTACTTTTAGAGGTTTCTCTGCTGAAGATCATTGATTGCACTAAAAAAAATAGTGAAAAAGCTGCTGCTATCCCTACTAACACATTAAATTTAGATCCTAATAAAAGTTCTACTAATTCACAAAATACTACTACAAAAACCTCATCTATTAATATTAAAAATACTCAAACAATCGATAATCCCTCAAAATATGCTAATGGCATTAGTACATCTAAAATTGTCAATTCTTTTAGTGTAAAAGAAAAATTTAATGAATATAAAACAAAAATAGAAAACAAAAAAGAACTCAACGAAGCAAATATAAAAGAATTATTAAAACATCTCGCAGACGAATATGCAAATAGCTCTCCAGTATTTTCTAATATTTTAGCTAATTTAAATCTTAGTTTTACTGAGAATATTCTTACTTTAAACGTAAATAATATTTTAGATGCAGAAAATTTAAAAAATAATATTATCCCAATAAAACAATATCTCGCAAGTAATCTAGCAGAGAATGGATATGAAATACAAATAAATGTTTTAAATAATCCTGAAAATATTACAAAACCAATAAAAAAAGAAAGATCATCATCTACAGACAACTCAAAGCAACAAATTGATAATAATGATGATGAGAAATTTTTTCAACAATTACAAGAAAGATATCCATCATTGAAATTATTAAATGACAAATTTAATTTACAACCAATAAAACCAAATAAAATATGAAAAGACAAAGTAAAAAATTTTTATTAACCTTATTATTATTAATAGGCATAGGGCAATTATTTGCTCAATATAAATATGTAACAGTGCCTAATGATCCGATGAATACTAGAATATATACATTAGATAATGGATTAAAAGTATTCATGACAGTTTATAAGGCAGAGCCCAGGATACAAACTTATGTAGTAGTAGCTTCTGGTTCTAAATGTGATCCAAAAGAGACTACAGGGTTAGCACATTACTTTGAACATATGATGTTTAAAGGTACTCCAAACTATGGTACAACAAATTGGGAGGCAGAGAAGCCTTTAATAGATAAAATTGCTGATTTATTCGAAAAATATAGAACTCTGACAGATGAAAAAGAACGTAAAGATTTATACAAAACTATAGATAGCGTATCTTATGAAGCTTCTAAATATTTCATAGCTAATGAATATGATAAAATGATGAGTTTCATAGGAGCTACTGGCACTAACGCATTTACTTCATATGACCTCACTGCTTATCAAGAAAATATACCTAGTAATCAACTAGAAAATTGGGCAAAAATACAAGCAGATAGATTTTCAGAACCTGTACTACGCGGTTTTCATACTGAATTAGAAACTATTTATGAAGAAAAAAATATGACTCTTACTAATGATTCTCGAAAAATATTTGATGCAATGTTTGAGTCATTATTTGCAGTTCACCCATATCGCGTACCAGTGATAGGCTATGCTGAGCATATAAAAAATCCATCCATGCGTAATATTATGAATTTCCATCAGACTTATTACGTAGCTAATAATATGGCTATAGCTATATCTGGAGATTTTAACCCTGATGAGGCAATTAAAATTATTGATAACTATTTCGGTAAACTGCCATCACGACCTCTACCATCATTAAACATTCCTGAAGAGAAACCTATTACAACTCCTATTGTAAAAGAAGTATTAGGACCAGATGCAGAAAATTTACTTATAGGTTATCGCCTACCAGCTGCAGCTCAAGTAGAGCTACCAATATTAGAAATTTTTGATAGGATACTGAGCAATAGCGTAGCTGGATTGATAGATATAGATTTAGTAAAAAAACAAAAAGTTTTAAGAGCAAGCTCAGGCTCATATACACTAAAAGATTATAGCGTTTATTTCCTTATGGGAAAACCAAAAGAAGGACAGTCTTTAGAAGAAGTCAAAGATTTATTATTACAACAAATAGAACGTGTGAAAAAAGGCGATTTCCCCGAGTGGCTATTACAAGCTATAGTAAATGACGTTAAACTAGAAAGAATAAAACAACTAGAAAATAATGAAAATCGTGCTATGATGTTCGTAGATGCATTCTCTCTGGGAATACCATGGGATAAATATCTAGAAACCTACGAAATATTAAATAAAGTTACTAAAAAAGATGTAATAGATTTTGCTAATAAATATTTTCAAAATAATTATGTAGTAATATACAAAAAAGTAGGTAAAGACCCAAATATTCAAAAAATTGCAAAAAATAAATTAACTCCTATAGAAACCAATAAAGATGCTGAATCAGAATTTTTCAAAAAAATCAAAGAAACACCTGTCCCAGACATAGCACCTGTATTTTTAGATTTCAAAAAAGATATTCAATTTGGAGAATTTGCACCAGATATTCCTGTATGGTATATTAGAAATACTGAAAACCCTACTTTTAATTTAGAATTTGTTTATGATATAGGCTTAGAAAATTTTAAAGAATTGCCTCTAGCAGCTAGATATATTAAATTGTTAGGCACTGATAAATATTCTCCAGAGGAGATATCAAATGAGTTTTATCGCTTAGGGATCTCATATAGTATCAATGTTAGCGACGATAAAACATATATAACAATTTCTGGACTTACAGAAAACTTACCAGCAGGAATAGATTTGGTTATGCACTTATTAAATAATGCTAAATCTAATGATACAATTTATAAAAATTTCATTAATGATTTAGCAAAAGAAAGAACTGATGCTACGAAGAGTATGATGTATATTATTAGTGCTCTTGTAAGCTATAGTTTATATGGTGAAGACAACCCTATGATGCATACACTTTCTACAAAAGAATTAAGTAAAATGAACCCTGATGATTTATTAGCATATGTTAAAAATTTACCTAAATATTCTCAAAAGATTTATTTCTATGGAGATATTTCATTAGACGACTTGATCACTATTATGAATGAACATTATCATGTGAATCCACCTTTTAATGCATTAGAAAAGAAATACAAATTTGAGATACAACCTACAGATAAAAATGTAATTTATTGGGTCAATTACGACATCCCTCAATCACAATTATTTATGTTCTCTCGTAGTATTAAAGGTTATAATCCTAAATTAGAACCCACAGTAGAATTATTTAATGAGTATTTTGGTGGTAGTATGAATAGTATAATTTTCCAAGAAATGCGTGAACGTAGAGCCTTAGCATACACTGCTATGTCTATGTATCAGTTACCACCTAAAAAAGATGATTATGCATTTTGCTTATCATTCATAGGAACACAATATGATAAAATGGATAGCGCTATAAATGGCTTCATAACATTATTAAATAATATACCTCGTTCAGATAATGCTCTGCAACTAGCTAAAGATGGTATTATAAAATCACTTCGCACAGAGAGAATAATTAGAGATGATATATTCTCTGCTTATGAACTTGCTTTAGATAGAGGTATAGACTTTGATGTAAGACAAATAATTTTTGATGAAGTTCCTAATTTATCGTTTGATGATATTAATAATTTCGCAAACCAATATTTGAAAAATAATAAATATACTTATTCCATTATTGGTAATAAAGAAGATTTACCTTTTAAAGATCTAAAAAAATATGGTAAAGCAAAAGAGATAAAAATTTCTAAAATTTTACCTAACTAAACTTATAAAAAATATTTTAAAAAAAGAGAGGTAATAAAAAAAATTGCCTCTCTTTTTATATTATAAAAATTACTATTTTTGACATGCAATTTGAAAATATACTTTTAATAAAGAAATAAATTATCAAAAAATTAATGAAAAAGATAACTGTTTCAGTAATTAATGATTTAGCAACAGATCAGCGAGTTTATCGTACTTGTTTAGTGTTAAATGAAATGGGATTCGAGGTTACATTGATAGGTAGACAGTTACCAGATAGCTTGCCACTAGAACGACCATATAAGGTTAAAAGATTTAAATTTTTAATTAATAGAAGTCCAATTTTTTATTTAGCATATAATCTAAGGCTCTTTTTTTATCTACTTGGCACACATCAAGATATTTTATGGGCAAATGATTTAGATACCCTACTAGCAAACACATTAATTAGTATTATAAAAAAGAAACCATTAATATATGATAGCCATGAATTATTCACTGAATCTACACAATTATATAAAAGAAATTTTGTTAAAAAAATATGGGAGATAATAGAAAATTTTTGTTTTAAACATGTAGATACGTTTATCACTGTCAGTGAACCAATAGCTACATTTTACCAGAAGAAATATAAAAAGCCAATTTACATTATTAGAAATTTACCTATGAGATTTTATGCTGATAACAAACCATACCATCCTAAAGACAAATTTACCATAGTGATGCAAGGGAATGTAAACATTCGTAGAGGTTACGAAGAGGCAATTATATCTTTAAAACAATTAGATAATGTCTACATGTATATTATAGGAAATGGAGATGCCATCAACAAACTAAAAGAAATAATACAAGAAGAAAACATTAATGACAAAGTAAGGCTAATAGCTAAACAGCCATATGAAGAAATGATGAGATATACAAGCTCAGCGGATGTGGGATTGTGCATAGAAAACCCAAATTTTCTAAATTCATACTATAGCTTACCAAATAAAATTTTTGAATATATACAAGCAGGAATTCCTATAATAGCTACAAACCTACCAGAAATAAAAAAAATCATAGAAACATATGAAATAGGAATATTAATTGACAAGCTAACACCAGAAGCTATAGCTGAAGCAATAAATAAATTAAAAAACGACCAAAGTTTATATAACAAATTAAAAGAGGATGTAAATAGAGCAGCTGCAGAACTAACATGGGAAAATGAAAGCAAGGAATTGGGAAGAATAGTAAAAAAGTATCTTTAGGATTTTGATGAAAAATGAATTGTAAAAAGGGTATATAAAATAAATTTATGTTAAACTTTATATGATATATTAATATTTCAATTTTATTAATTTAAAATACCGCTCCCACGCCCACCTATCGTGCGATGATAAGTTTAATAGTCTTCCAATATCTGATTCTACCTTATCTTTCAAGTACTTATTCATCACTACAAACCACATTAGATAGTTCTGCAAATACTTTGTGGCTACTCCTCTAAATCTCATCATCCAAACTAAAAAATTAGTAATCTTTTTCTCTGCTACATTTACACTATAAATTGATAATCCTTTTGTTTTATGTATCACTAATACTTTTTTACTTGGTGATCCTTTAACTGCCTCCTGAAACTCTTCGTTTGGTTTAAAACATATTAGATTGTTTTCTGATACTCTACGCTTTAACTCTTCCTTTATCTGACTATTTTGGACTTTATGTTCCCCAGTATGTTTGAAAAGCAAATTACCTTCTCTATCAGTCATCACTAATATAGCTACATTTGGATGAACAGTTTTCATAGCTTGTTCTTTTTCTTCTAAAGTTTTAAATTTACGACCTTTCTCTGAATATTGCATCAATAATTCATCAGTTTCAGTTATTCCAGAGAAGTTAATTCCTCCTTCTAATCCTTGGATAGCTGCCAAAATTTTATGCCTCCATTTGAAACTTGTTGGTAAACTAATGCCAACCTCTTTAGCACATGCTCTGAGGCTTTTACCTTCAAGCATGCATTTTATGTAATCCATTAAAAGATAATATTTATGAGAATAATAGACAAGTGATTTGGCAGTTTCTCTAAATCTATAACCACATTTTTTACACTTATATACTTGTCTGCCATCACTCTTACCAGCTTTAGTTACATATTCGCAATGACATCTGGGACAAATGGGTGCAGTTGATAGAATCTTGATTCTCTGATAATCTAATGCTGTTAATTTATTACTATTGAGGAATTCATAGAGATTATCTAAAAATTCACGTTTACCTTCTTTAGTCAGAGCAAGAATCTTTTGAATGTTTTCGACTGTATATTCCATAATTTTTTATTTTTTACAAAATTAATAAAAATAGTTAACATGTAAAGTTTAACATAAATAAAAGTTCAAAAACTAAGAATAGCAATATTTTTCAATATTGCTATTCTTCAAATTCTTATAATGTATTTCTCCATTTTACTTTATTATTCTCATCTTCTCAATTCTCCTCTTCTATAAAGTTTATTCCATATTCTTCTAATTTTTTTAATATTGGCTCATAAATATCTGGTTCTATTGGCAGCAATACTCCCGTCTTTTGTAATTTACCTTGCATAAATAAATCTACTGCTATTGCTAATGGCAATCCTACTGTGGTTGCCATAGCTGTATTTATTTGATCTTTCCCTGTATATGTTAAAGTAGATTTCATTTTATGATATTCTCCATTTATTTTATAGCCAAGATTATGTTGGATAATTATTAAATCTTTGTCATTTTCTTCAAATTTCCATTTTTCTTCAAGTAAGTGTTGTAATGCTTGAGCAGGAGTACCCTTTGGCAAACCTACTGGTTTTTCAGTGAATATCTCTAACCATTCAAATTTATTAAATTCTTGGCTATTGCGATTTATACCAAGATAGTCGCAAAAATTGTCTTCGATAGATTTATCTTGAATAGTTGGTAGGTATGAGGCGATTAGTCCTTTCCAACTCATTTTATCAATATTTTCTATCTCATAGCTATCATCAGTGAGACCGAGTTGTACAAAGGCATTCCATGATTTGCAATAGCCTGGTCGTCTAATTGTGCCTCTTAGCATAGTTTTAACATTTTCTAAACCATAGATATATCTGTATTTCAGAGAATCTCTATTAGGATATACTTCGAAATCACCTAATACAGGTATGTTTATTGGCGTTGTCCATTGAAAAATACGATGATATGGTATATATTTGTATTTTCCATTTTCTAAATATTTTGCTGGTTCCATACCTGCGAGGACAACATTCCTGGGATTCCAAGTAAATTTATAATTCCATGGATTATTGTCATACGCTGGTGCTACAAGACCTCCTGTAGAGCTCTCAAATTCTATAATTTCACCACCATTATTTTTAATATTATGAATTAATTTCATTGCAGACATATGGTCGAGACCTGGGTCTAATCCACATTCGTTTAAAAATAATAAATTTTTAGCCTTTACTTCTTTTTCTAAAGCCTTCATCTCTGGTGAAATGTAAGAAGCAGTAAATAAATGTTTGCCTAGAGCTAAGCAATCTTTAGCTACTAAAAAATGGAAACGTGCAGGTACCATAGAGATTATTACATCAAAATTTTTGATGCATTCATATCTGGCCTTGTCATCGGTGACATCTAGTTGTATTTTGGGTAAATCAATATATTCTATAGTCTGTAAGTTTTGTTCAGCTATAGTTATTTCCCACCCATTTAGTTTAGCTTGTGTTGATAGATAATTTATTAATACTTTTGCAGATAAACCTGCACCAATTATTAAAATAGATTTCATATTTATAATTTTTTTAATTAGTCTGAAATAAAATTTTCCATAAATTTATAATCTGGTGTAAACTGACCTTTATACAAAATTACAGCTTTCTTTAGTGGATTAGGAAGTTGTAATTTTTCAAATTTTTTATTCCAATTAGCTTTTAGCATTGCCTCTACTAGAGGTAATAAACATTTAGAAAAATATTGACTGGCATCTAATGGGAGTTCGGCGGGTAATATATCTACTGCCATAACTGGGATACCATCAGAATATAGGTCTATAGTATACTCTTTTGAGCGAGGATTATAAACTAATACAGGAGTATAAATTTCTGTAGCAATTTTAGTTATTTCCACTCCACCATTAATATCGCAAGAAATATCACCTATACCCAAAAGTCTGAAATTAGGTTTTTGCCAATTATCTATAATAAATTGTTCTTCCACTACACGGGGATATCTTTTATCCCAATATGAAGCATGTATTAATAAATTTAAGTAAGGTAAATATTGCTGAAAAATACTTTCATAATTTTCTGGATGAGAATAGTAATCGTTTAGATTAAATGGCGTTCCATCTTTTCTCTGAGCCATATCTTTTTCATAAAAAACAACTTTATAAATAATATTTTTAGAATTAGGTAATTGAGAAAAATTAAGTAGTTCTTCTGGTAAAATTTCTTTAGTAGGCAATAAGCTTAGCATTTCTTGCACGCCACTGCTTACATTTCCATAGCCAGTTATACCAATGATAAAAGGTGATAAATCATCTGGTAACCCATTTGTTAATATATCAGCACCTATTTGTGAAAGTGCCTCTTTAGCTGTTTCTACAGAAGAATATTCATATGCACGTTTAATTTTTTCAAATGGATTATTGATGCCACTTTTACTTAGTCTTTTACCTATCATCCATAGAGTATCTATTAATCCAGCATTACCAGCAAATTTTCCAAAAAATATTAATCTTTTACCGAAATCATCTACTATTCTTTCATGATCTAATAATGTTGCTTTTTGTTTTATTAATTCACGTAACATCGGCATATTATGTTTTTGCCCTTTAATAGTATGAGAAAAAAATAAATAAATTTTATTGGGATAAATCTCCTCTTCTGGTATCTCTTTGATGCCAATTATAATATCTGCTTTTTCTAAAGTATTTACAATCTTAGCACCAACTTTTTCATATTCTTCATCTGAATAAATTCTTTTGTTGGAGCTTTGCACTAATACTGTATAACCCTTTTTTATAAGTTGTTCTACATGTTCTGGGATTAATACTACGCGTTTCTCACTTGGGTATTTATTTTCTTCTCTTATACCTAATATCATATTTTATTATTTTATGGCAAATATATAAATAATATTATTAATTAAAATACATTTTTAAAGTTAATACTATATTTTTTGATATTTTACTATAATTTTATTATAAATATTGAAATTTTGTTAATTTTAATTGACATTTTTGTTTTATTAAATTTAGCAGATCTATATTTTCATTTTGTTAATTAAATTCTACTAAATATTCAAATAATTATAAATTTATTAATATTTAAAAATTTTAAAAACAAAAAATTTTAAATCTAAAAGATATAGTCAAATGAAATTAGTAAGTTAAGTTTAGTAATGATAAATTTAGCAGAAAAATTATTGTACAATATAAATTTCTTTTAAATTGTCTCCCACCCTGCTTTTCTAATAACAACTTCTTTTCTAAACCCCCTTGTTATGTCATTATTACTTTAAAGCCAGCGAACTAGGTAGAAATCTTGTTTATGGGCTAATAAAGGATGCTGTGGTCTCAATCTAATAGAGAAATTATAAACACCACTTTGCTCCATTGGTATGGTACATTCATATTTAGATTTAGAACCTTCGCAGCCAACAAAATCAAAAGCTTTAGCAAACTCTATATCTACGATACGGCCTTCTTCTTTTTTACCAAAAATTAGTTCTATTATTACATCATCCGGTTTTAGTTCTTTAAGATCTAATAAAAGTTTTACATAAAATTTATCACCGAGAGGCAGATGACGCTTAGAGCTATCAAACATTTCTATATTTTCAAGTTTTATCTCATCCCAATTACGATAAATTTTTCTTTTCCAAGATATAAATTTGAAAAGATTCTGGTAATCATTGTCAGAAAGGGTTTTATAATATTCGAATAACTGTTTATAGAATTTATTATCATATTCTAATAACATACGTTTAGTGATAAAATGAGGAGCAATATGGAAATAAGCATTTTTAATCATTTCTATCCATTTTTGAGGTACTCCTTCAATATCTCTTTCATAAAAAGTTGGTACTATTTCATCCTCTATTGTACTATATATCATTTCTGCATCCAATTGATCTTGTAGATTAGGATCATCATAAGTATTTTCTTGTCTGAGAGCCCAACCACCACCAGGTACATAACCTTCTGCCCACCAGCCATCGAGCACACTGAAGTTCAAAGTGCCATTCATAACAGCTTTCATACCTGATGTACCACTAGCTTCTAAAGGTCTAGTAGGTGTATTGAGCCATACATCTACACCTTTTAAAAGTAATTTAGCTAATTCTGTATCATAATTTTCGACAAAAATTATCTTACCAATAAACTCTGGCATTCTAGAAACTTCAATAATTCTTTTTATTAAATCTTCGCCAGCTTTATCTGATGGATGAGCTTTGCCACTAAAAATAAAACGTACAGGATATTGAGGATTATTTACTATACTTGCTAAACGTTTCAAATCTATAAATATCAAATGAGCACGTTTATATGTAGCAAATCTACGCGCGAAACCTATGGATAAAATCTCAGGTGTTTTATTTAGTTCTTCTAAAGTATGAATTATTTGATTAGGTAATTCTTGTCGCTGAGGCATTTCCTTAGCCAAACGTTCAACAAGTTTATCATAAAGTTCATGTTTCTGATATGTTTTGAGTTTCCAAATAGATAGAGGTTTTAGCTTATCAATAAATTTCCAATAGTCGTGATTTTCGTGCATATGCTCGAAAAATTCATTACCAGCGACACTAAGAAATGCTTTTTGCCAATCTCCGCACATCCATGTTTTAGGATGTACAGCATTAGTTACATAATCGATAAAAAGTTCACTATTAAAAAATCCTCTATAAAGATCTTTGAACATGTCACGAGTAACATTTTGATGAATTTTACTAACAGCATTTACATATACTGAAGTCTTAATGGCAAGATGTGTTACCGAAAACTCTTCATCTGTACGTTTTTCCCTACCGAGATCCATAAATTCTTCCCAGCTAATATCTAGTGTTTCTGGAATATGAGCAAAATATGCACGCATTAAATTTTCAGAAAATTTATCGTGACCTGCAGGTACAGGTGTATGAGTTGTGAAGATAGATGATTTACGAACTAATTCTAAAGCATGCTGAAAAGGTAAATGTTGGTCTTTAATATAATATCTCAATCTAGCAATATTAGCAAATGCTGCATGCCCTTCATTCAAATGAAAAATATTAGGATTAATGTTCATAGCATGCATAGCATATATAGAGCCGAAACCTAATAAATATTCTTGCTTTAATCTCATTTCCCAATTTGCATCATATAGTCTCGCTGTTATTTCTTTGTCATTATCATCATTTTCTTCTATATCAGTATCTAATAAATAAAGATGTATTCTACCTACATTAACTTGCCACAATTTAGCAAAAACATTTCTACCAGGAAAAGGTAATTGTATTTTCATCCATTCATCATTACTATCTCTCACTGCTATTATAGGTAAATTAGTAAATTTTTGTGGTGTATATTGAGCTATTTGCTCACCTAAACGAGATAACATTTGTTTGAAATAACCATATCTAAAAAGTAATCCAAAGGCAACAATAGGGAAATTACTATCACTAGCTTCTTTTAGATAATCACCAGCTAATATTCCTAACCCACCACTATAAATTTTTAGAGAAGAATGTATACCATATTCCATACACAGATAAGCAACTAGTTTATCATTTTCTTTGTATGGAGATACGCTCATATAGTCTTTGAATCTTTTATAGATTGCATTTAATTTCTCAATAAAAGATTTATCTTGTGATAAATTAATAATCTCATCATAAGACATCATTTCGAGCATTGCAATAGGATTACATTCAGATTTTACCCAATAGACTGGATTTATGTTTTTCATAAATTCAGTAGCTTCATCATCCCAAGTCCACCATAGATTTTGAGTTAATTCTACAAGTGGTAATAGTGATTGTGGATATTCTGGTTTTACAAAAACTTTTCTCCATTCGGCTACATCTATCTCTTTTGGACTAGTAACCACATATTCTTTTACTGTTTTGAAATAATATTGATCTATTCTTTTTTCAGATTCTTTAAGGGCTATATCATATAAATCTAAATAATAATTAATAAAATTGTCCCAGTGAGCCAATTTAGCTATTTGCCAGCATTGATTTCTTAAATTAATCCTTTGTTCATCATTTAGCTGTAGATGTTCTCTAATGTAATTAGTAATGTTTTCCACCACTTCATCATCATTATAATCATTTCTGTCTACCACTCTAATATATGAGGCGGTGTCATAATTAAGTGATTTCACCCAATTACCATATCCTGATAAAGTTGTTGTAAGGGTAGGAATGCCAAATGCTGTACTCTCCATAGGAGTGTAGCCCCACGGTTCATAATATGATGGGAATATGGTGAGGTCAAAACCCATAAGAAATTCATAATAAGAAATATTCAAAAGTCCATCATTACCATCTAAATAGGTGGGAATAAATAATACTTTCACTGGATTATCATCCTGATTGAGTAAACCTTCATTTCTAAAGGCATTAATTATAGCATCTGTATCTTCATTATTTAAATAATGTGAAGTTAGATATTTATGCTCTGGAGTAGTATCATTATTATAAGATTCTAAAACATCATGTATCGGTCCCTGAATACCTGCAGGTATTGCAATACAAGCAAATATATTTCGATTAGGATTTTGACTTTTTAATTTACTTAAAGATTTAATGAATAAATCTATACCTTTATTACGCATTTCATACCTACCAGATATCATAACTAGTAAAGGATTCTCTGCCTGTGCACATGTTGTAGCTTTGAAAAGTTTAATAATTTTTTCACGAGAAGCAGCTTTTATTTTGTTATATTCTTCATCTTGAGGTATTACATCTATATCGAAACTATTTGGTGTAATAATATTAGGTTCTTTACCTAGGAAGTATTTACATTCATTAGCAGTGATGGGAGATACAGTAGAGAATGCATCAGCATTATTAGCTGCACATTTCTCCATTGAATATTTAGAAATAACGTTAAATTGCTTGCTCATTTGCTGCGGATCATAATTAGCTAATTCATTGTATAATGGCAAACCATTACCAGCAATAGTACGTCCTAAAGTGGTAGCATGAGTAGTAAAAGCAGTACCTACCTGCGGAACTTTATCTTCTAAATATAAAATACCTGCTCCAGTGAGCCATTCATGAAAATTAGCTACTATTTTATCCTGAGCAGTAACGTGGTGTTCATAGAAATGATGTATTACCTTACCAGCTTCATAACCGAATAATGCAGGCTCTATATAATCCCAACCTCCATATAAAGAATCCAATTTATATTTTAACCATAAATCTGTGAATATTTTGTCGCGTTGATCAAATAAATGCCTGAAATCTACTAAAATAGTTATAGGATTACCTTTTATTTGCCATCTTCCTATTCTGATTTTCAGACCATCTTCTCTAGCTTTTTTTACCCATTTATGATATAATCCATCATCTTGTATGAATAAACGCTCATTTGCAGCATCTTTTACAATATCAGGACCTACTAGGATGTATTGAGAGCCTAGCATAGCTTCTAATTTATATGCTTTAGTAGATAATACTGTATAGATACCACCTACCTTATTACATACTTCCCAACTAACCTCAAACAAAAAATTGGGCACAAGTTTTTTATTTTCCATTTTTACTTTATTTTATTCTTTACAAATTTAATATTAAATTGATGAAATGATTAACTTTTAGAAAACAATAAATATAAATATTTATCATCTTTATAATTAATATTATATCATTAATTAACTTATTTAAATCTTTTGTCCTAAAAAATTATTGATAATTTTCCTAGCTCTATGTAGTTTACCTTTCACAGTTCCTATAGGCAAATTAAGCTCTTCAGCGATTTCATCATATTTTTTTTCTTCAAAATAAAATTTTTCAATTAGAATACGGTAATGAGGTTTAAGCAATGAAATATAATTTCTTATTACCTCTTTTTCTTCTCTATTTATTACTATATTGTCTGGTTCATTTTTGTTATCTTCTGCTATGTCATCGATTAAGCTTCTAGATTCATCAGACGTCAAGTCTGATTTGCAATTATGCAAGACATTTTTTTTCGAATTACGTATGTAATCTATTGTATTATTTTTGGCTATAGTATATAGCCAAGTACTGAAAGCATAATCGAAAGAATAAGAAGAAATATTTATAAATGCTTTATAAAATGTTTCCATTAATATATCCTCAGCTTCCACTTTGTCGCCTATCATTTTGACAATAAAAAAATACAAACCATCTTTATAAAAATTCATCAAAGTAGTAAAAGCTACGCTATCACCTTGCTGTGCATTAGTTACTAAATTATCAATGTATTTTTTATCTTTATTCATAAATAATTAACAAAATTTACTTCCATTTATTTTCTTTTTTAAAAATACTAAATATGTAAAAAACAAACAATATTCCTGAATTTAAAAAATCTAATATCGGAGATAAAATTATTAGATTTTTTTCTTTTAAATTATGATTAATTTTATATAATATCAAAATTTGTATAATAGCTTTAAATATAAAAATACTTAATGGTAATAAATATGATTTTAATAAAACTATTTGTAAAATTATCAGAATTGGAAATGAAATTTCTAGCAAATGCATAAGACCTAAATAAATAGTAGCACCTAATCTGTAATGCGAGGAACTTTTGAAATGACGTTGTTTCTGTATAAAATATTTTTTTAATTTTTGAGGAACTCTAGATACAGTATGAGCTTGTGGGTCTATACAAATAGTAGTATTTTTTTTGTTAGCAGCTTCTTTAATAAATAAATCATCATCACCAGACATTATATGCATATGATTTGCAAAACCCTTAACCTTAAAAAACAATTCTTTTTTATAAGAAAGATTCCTGCCTACACCCATGTATGGAAATCCCCATAATGCTGCTGAAAAATACATTACCGAATGAATAAATGTATCCCAACGAATCAAAATATTCAAAAAACCCTTTCTCTGCTCATATTTACCATAACCCAAAACTAATTCTGTATTTGGTGCATAGGATTCCATCATCTTCATTAACCATAAATCTGATGTAGGCTTACAATCAGCATCACTAAGCAATAAATATTCATATTTAGAATTTTTTATACCTATAGATAAAGGAAATTTTTTACCTCTGTATGAGTTTATTATATTATTTTCTAATTTCAAATAATTTAAATTAATATATTTATTTTTAAAATTACAAATGATATCCTCAGTATCATCTGTAGAGTTATCATCTACTACTAGTATTTCATATTCATTAGGATATTTTTGCTCACAAATGAATGGTAAATTTTTTTTAAGATTATAGCTTTCATCTTTAGCAACTATAATAATACTAGCAGGAGGATATGCATTATTTTTCTTTGCTTTATAAAATGCTAAACGTACAAAAATTACTAAATAATATATAATTATTAGAAAAAATACAATTAATAAACTTATAGTCAATGGATTAGTTAAATTTATCGCAATCATAATGTGGCAAAATTACAAATAGATATTTAATTGATGATTAAAATATAAAATTTTTTCCTAAATATTTTTTGAATCAATGTATCAGATCAGCAAAAAAATTAGATTCTTTTTAAAATGAATTTTCATTATTTATGTAATTTTTTTAAAAAATTTTAAAGATTAATAATAGTAAAATATTGCTTTTTTATAGAATAATTTTAATTATTTAAATAAGTGCGGTATAAATATATAGTTCATACTTTTTTTGTATTACGTGAAAAAATATTAATTTTGTTCGAAAAAATTCATATAAATATGAAATCTAAATTTATTATAATTATGATAATATTATTTTCTGCAATTAGCACACTAAGTTCTCAATCTGTAAAGATAGTAATTCACACAGAATATGGTGATATACAAGCCATATTATATGACAAAACGCCATTACATAGAGACAATTTTATTAAATTAATAAAATCTGGATATTATGACAGTTTACTTTTTCATAGAGTAATAGCTAATTTTATGATACAGGGAGGAGATCCTCAGAGTAAAAATGCTAAACCAGGTCAAATGCTAGGCAATGGTGGGCCAGATTATACAATTCCATTTGAATATGTACCTGAATATTTTCATAAAAGAGGCGCCATCGCAGCAGCTAGAATGTCTGATAATGTGAACCCCAAAAAAGAAAGTAGCGGTAGTCAATTTTATATAGTTCAAGGTCGTAAATTCACTATGGATGAATTGAATATATTGGAGCAGAGAGGTTTCAAATTTACTGATGAACAAAAGCAAATTTATTCTACTATAGGTGGCTCTCCACATTTAGATGGACAATATACTGTTTTTGGAGAAGTAATATCTGGAATGGATGTAGTAGATAAAATAGCAAGTTTACCAACAGATAGAAATAATAGGCCTCTGCAAGATGTCAAATTTACTATTGAAATAGTTGAAACTAAGTAACTTCCTTTACAAGGTATAAATTATTATTTTATGAAAGAAAAATTAGAAAAAATAGCTGAAGACATTAAACAATTAAATGCAAAAAATCTAAATGAACTAGAGCAAATAAGAATTTATTATTTAGGTAAAAAAGGTGTTTTAAACATACTATTTGATGAATTTAAAACCTTACCATCAGAAGAAAAGAAAATTTATGGTAAGCAATTGAATGATATAAAAAATCAATTACAAAATTTTATAAATAATAAAAAAGAAGAATTAGAAAGTAAATCACAAACTATTACATCTAAAATTGATTTTAGTAGACCAGCCCAATTGTTTCATTCATCTAGTTTACATCCGATTAGTATAGTCAGAAATAGAATTATCAATATCTTTGCTCGTATAGGATACGATGTAGCAGAAGATATAGAAATAGAGGATGACTGGCATAATTTCACTGCATTAAATTTCCCACCAGATCATCCTGCTAGGGACATGCAAGATACTTTTTTTATAGAAAAAAATCCAGATTTAGTTTTACGTACGCATACCTCTAGTGTGCAGATCAGACTAATGGAAAAAGAAAAACCTCCTATCAGATATATTTTTCCTGGTAGAGTCTATAGAAATGAAGCTATTTCATCACGTTCACATGTTTTTTTTCATCAAATAGAAGGATTATATGTAGATCATAATGTATCTTTTGCTGATTTAAAAGATACTTTGGAATATTTCGCTAAAAGTCTTTTTGATAAAGATACTAAAATAAGGCTTCGTCCTTCATATTTCCCATTCACAGAACCATCAGCAGAAATGGATATTTCTTGTAATTTATGTGGTGGCAAAGGATGTAGCTTTTGTAAAAATACTGGATGGGTAGAAATTTTAGGTTGTGGTATGGTACATCCCAATGTTTTAAAAAATTGTGGCATTGATCCAGATGAATACACTGGATTTGCCTTTGGACTGGGAATAGAACGTATTACTAATCTTTTATTCTCTGTAAATGATTTAAGGTTATTTTCAGAAAATGATGTTAAATTTTTGCACCAATTCTCTGTATTAGATTAATTGAATCAAGCGATTAATTGAAACTAAATTATTATTGCTAAATAAAAAATATTTTATACCTTTGCAAACAAAAAACTTGAGAACAAGTTTTTCAAGAAAGGAGAAAACATGAATGGAAAATGAAATTAATTATCAACCAGAAGAAAATTTAAACAAGGTTGAACAAACAACAAAAATCACTAATGAAAGTGAGGAAATTATTTCCCAAGAAAATGAAGTTACTAATGAAACAAAGGAAGTAAATGTAAAAACAAAATCTTCTGAAGATTTCGATTGGGATGCTTTAATCAGGGAAACAAAGGACTATCGTGATGACGATAGACAAAAATTAGAAGAGAAATACACTAAGACAATGAATGTACTACAAGATAAGGAAATTATCGAAGGTACAGTTATTGGATTTGGAGAGAGAGAAGTATTTGTAAATATAAATTACAAATCAGATGGTGTTATTCCTCTCAATGAGGTGCGTTACAATCCAGATTTGAAGGTAGGTGATAAAATTGAAGTTTACGTAGAGAGCCAAGATGATGGCACTGGACAGTTAATCTTATCTCATAAAAAAGCTAGAATACTTTCAGCATGGAACAAGATAAATGAATTATACGAAACTAATGCCATTGTACAAGGCTATATAAAATCTAGAACTAAAGGTGGTCTCATCGTAGATCTATATGGCATAGAATGTTTCTTGCCTGGTAGTCAGATAGACGTTAAACCTATTAAAGATTATGATGCTTTTGTAGGTACTACAATGGATTTCAAAATTGTAAAAATAAATCAAGAATTTAAAAATGTCGTAGTCTCTCATAAAGCTATAATAGAAGAAGAAATCGAAGCACAAAAATCTGAAATCATTTCTAAATTAGAAAAAGGTCAAGTTTTAGAAGGTGAAGTCAAAAATATTACTTCTTATGGTGTATTTATCGATTTAGGCGGTATAGATGGTTTAATACATATAACAGATCTTAGCTGGGGCAGAATAAATCATCCTGAAGAAATTGTACAACTCGGACAAAAATTAAATGTAGTAATTTTAGATTTCGACGAGCATAAAAAACGTATCTCTCTTGGTTTGAAACAATTAACTCCTCATCCTTGGGATTTATTAGATCCTAATCTCAAAGCTGGTGACAAAGTTAGTGGCAAAGTAGTAGCTATAGCTGATTATGGTGCTTTCGTAGAAATTATACCAGGTGTAGAAGGATTAATACATGTATCTGAAATGTCGTGGTCTCAGCATCTACGTTCTGCACAAGATTTCCTTAAAGTAGGTGATACTGTCGAAGCTATTATCTTATCTATCGATAGAGAAGAACGAAAAATGTCTCTTGGTATCAAACAACTTTTACCTGATCCTTGGGTAGATATTCAAGAAAGATATCCAGTAGGCTCTAAACATAAAGCTATAGTACGTAATTTCACTACTTTTGGTGTTTTTGTAGAATTAGAAGAAGGTGTAGATGGCTTAATTCATATTAGCGATCTATCATGGACAAGAAAAATCAAACATCCATCAGAATTTTGTAAAATAGGTGATGAATTAGAAGTCGTAGTTTTAGAAATAGATACTGATAATCGTAGATTAAGCTTAGGTCATAAACAAATTGATGAAAATCCATGGGAAATTTATGAATCTATTTTTACTCCAGATTCTATACATCAAGGTAGAATTATAGAACTGCGTAAAGATAAAGGTGCAGTCGTTGAATTACCATATGGTATGGAAGCATATGCTCCTGCTAGTCAATTAATAAAAGAAGATAAATCTAAAGCAAATGTTGATGAAATTCTAGATTTCATGATTACTGAGTTTAATAAAGATGCTAAAAAAATCACTGTTTCTCATACTAGAACATGGGAAAACCCTAGACCTTCTAAAACTAAAAAAACTAAATCTACACAATCAGAAAATTCATCTACTCACACTACTTTAGCAGATTTAGGAATCTTTGATGATATTAAAGAGCAACTAAATAATAACGAAGAAGATAATACTAAATAGTTTTTTGTTTGTTTAATAACTATGAAAGTGGCAGCCTTTAGGTTGCCACTTTTTTTATTTATTATTTTTAATTTTGTAAAAAAAATTTTTTGTGAAAAATATAAAAATTGATGAAATCGTTCGTTCTAAAAGAAAAACTGTCTCTATCCAAATAAAAAATGATGGTACACTAATAGTGAGAGCTCCCCTCAGGCTAAGCCAAAAAGAAATAAACGATATTGTCTTAAAACATCAACACTGGATAAACGCTAAACAATCAGAAATAATTGAAAGAAATAAAAAAAGATTATCTTTCACTGAAGGGGAAGAATTACTCTATTTAGGCAAATATTACCCTTTAAAAATTGTAGATGATTATGACAATTTACTTACTCTAAATGACAATTTTAATTTATCAAAATATTGTATAGCAAATGCTAAAGAAATTTTCGCCATTTGGTATAAAAATGAAGCTGCTATAATAATCAAAACTAGAGCTGAATATTATGCTGATAAATATAATTTTAAATACTCTAAAATAAAAATTAGTAATGCAAAAACACGCTGGGGATCTTGTTCATATAATGGTAATATAAATATTAATTGGCGACTAATAATGGCTCCTATAGAAGTTTTAGATTATGTAATTATTCACGAATTCATTCATCTTAAGGTTGATAATCATTCTCGCAAATTTTGGCAACAAGTAGAAAGTTTATATCCAGAATATAAAAAGGCTCAAAAATGGTTAAAAGATAATGGCTTTTTACTCCTCCAGATCTGACTTTTGCTTTTTAAGTGTTTGTGGAAAGACATAAATAGCACCTGCTCTAATAATAGGACTATAATAGATAGAGTTCATATTTTCATTAAGATTCCATAGCACTTCTATATAAGCATATAAACTATTTGTAATTGGTTGCCTAGTGCCAGGACCTACCAATAAATTTTCAGAAGTATACCAAATTTTATTATATGGATAATCTAATGCTGGAGCTTTATAAAGCAGCTCTTCAAATTCACAGTGTAAATATAACATTTTAATAATTGAAAAATCTAAAAACACTCTCATCCCTGTCATATGTATGCTTGTAGCTGGATAATAATAATTAGATTGTATAAACCAATAAAATGGATTTATACCCAAAGCTATAAAATTATTAAAATTATATGATCCTCTTGCAGACACCATAATACTAGTATTTGAGCCTATCGTCAGACCCAATTCTCCTCCTAAATTAAAGGTTCTTTTTAAATCTGAACCAAAACTCCATCTATCTGAATTTTGACTTTTAGCAGTGAAAAATAATAATATTAAAAAAAATAGTACAAAAATTCTTTTCATATTTCAAAAATTTTTCGTTTTAAAAATTAAATTTATGCGAAAGTAATTAGATTATGTAACTTAACAAAAAATCTTTTTAATTTTAATTTCCTTTTAATAATATCAAATTTATTAAGGATATTTACTAATTTTATAAATTAAATTCTTTGTTCTTGTTTAATTATATCATATTAAAAAAAGACATTACTTTGCTACAATTACAAATTATCATTAAACTACAATTTACGAAATATTGAGAATATTTTATTAAATATTTTTTTACCAATATAAATTTTTAATGTAATTTTGGAATCAAAATTTTAAAATATGAAATTTATTGTCTCAAATGCTGAATTAAGTAAAGCAATTAATAGTGTTAGTAGTATTCCCATTGCTAATAATGTAGTGAAAATTTTAGAAAATTTTCTATTTTCTGTAAGTAACAATAATCTAACAATAACAGCAACAGACGGTGATACGAGAGCCAGCATTACTATAAATCTTATTGAAAGTGATGGCGAAGGAGAGCTAGTAATACCATCAAAATTATTACAAGAATATTTGAAAAATGTACCATCGATTCCTATAGCATTTAATTTAGATACTACAGGTGAAAACAATTATCAAATTACCATCTCTGCAGGTAATGGTGTATATCGTATGGTAGGAATGGATGCAGGTAATTATCCTACAATGCCTCAAATATCTGATGCTAAAAGCATAGTGCTAAATAGTAGTATTTTATCTACATCTATTGAATACACTCTGTTTTGCGCAGCTCCAGTAGATTACAGACAAATACTTACAGGTATTAATTTTGATTTTAAAGAAAATATGTTAAATGTAGTTTCTACTGACAGCCATAGATTAGTTCGCTATAGGAGATTTAATATAGATACTGATGATAATTTTAATTTTGTTTCTAAAAGAAAACCACTGCAATTACTTCGAAATTTATTAGACAAAGACACTGATGTATCTATTAATTTTAATGAGACAAATGTATCTTTTGAGTTTGATAACATTATTATTTCTTGTAAACTACTCGAAGGTGTATTTCCAGATTATGATAGAGTGATACCACCAAGTTTCGAGAATAAACTTTTAATTGGTAAAGAAGATTTTATAGCTGCACTAAAACGTGTAAGTGTTTTCACTGATAAAGCTACTAATCAAGTAAAAATGCATATAGAAGGCCAAGAAATTACTCTCACTGGTAATGATGAAGAGTATGCTAATGAAGGTATAGAAAAAATACAATGTACTTATGAAGGAGAAGATATGGATATATCTTTTAATAGTAAAACTTTCATGGAAATGCTGCAACATCTAGACTGTGATAATATAAATATTTTGATGAATAAACCTAATACAGCTATAGTAATAACACCGGCAGAAGAAAATGAAAATGAAGACATTGTAATGCTTCATATGCCTATATCTCTTAAAGGGAGCGGTGATTATTAAAAACTAAATTTGCTTCATAAATATTAATTTTTTTTAAAATAGGGGAACAAAAATTTTTTGTTCCCCTATTTTCTTTAATAAAACTACCAATAAATAATAAAAACTAAAAACTATTTTAAATTCTAAAAATTGGTTTTATGATGTTTTGTATAGACAATAAAAATTGAGTGAATAAAATATAAAGTGGATACATTATAACATAAATGTATCAAATAAATTGTTTTCTAATAAGCTTTTATAAAAATGCGTTTGAGAGAAAGAGGAGATGAGGTTTGTAGAATTAATATTTTGTTATACTTAATTGCTATTATTTATATTTTAATTTCATTAATTTCCAATACTTGTCCCACGCCCATCTGTCGTGCGATGACAAGTTTAGCAACCTACCAATGTCTGGCTCTATAATATCTTTTAGGTACTTATTCATCACAACGAACCACATCAAATAGCTCTGTAAGTACTTAGTAGCTACTCCATGAAACCTAATCAACCATTTCTTAAAATTGTCTATCTTTCTCTCCACTATCTCTACACTGTATAGACCTCTCTTTAATTGCTTTTTGTTTACAATTACTTTTTTACTATTAATGTCTTTTACTGCCTTCTTGAATTCCTTTTTGGGCTTTACACATAGTAGATTACTCTCTGAGATCCTATTATTTAGCTCTTTTTTCAATTGCTCATTCTTAACTTTTTTATCTCCTACATGTTTAAAAAGTAAATTACCCTCTCTGTCTGTAACTACTAATACTGCCACTTTAGGATGTCGCTTCTTCTTTGCTTTTTCATATTCTTCTCTACTTTTGTATTTCCTTCCTTTTTCTGAATATTGCATTAGCAATTCATCTGCCTCTACTATGCCAGAGAAACTAATACCTCCTTCAAATGATCTCAATGCTGCTAAGATTCTATGCCTCCATCGAAAACTTGTTTTTAAGCAAATACCTACTTCATCAGCACAAGCTCTTAAGCTTTTACCCTCAAGCATACAGCGTATATAGTCTAACATCAATGGATATTTGCGCATACGATATACAAAGGTGCGTGCTGTTTCACTGAATTGATATCTACAACTTTTGCATCTATATATCTGTCTGCCTTTGCGTGTACCAGCTTTGATAACATTTTCACTTCTACAGTTCGGACAGATGGCCGCTGTAGATTTAATTTTTAGTTTTTGATAATCTACTACAGTAGCATGGTCATCTATTAGAAATTGATAAAGCTGATCGAGGAAATCACGTTTGTGATCTTTAGGGAGAGCGAGGTATTCTTTTGAATTTTTTAATAATTTTTCCATAATAAAAAATTTTGACAAAAATAATAAAATATTTTTATTTAATATATAATCAATAAGTCTAACACAATTTATGTTTCATTAACCTTTTATTAACCCTCGCTCACACTTGAATAAACCCTATTTTACCAAATATCACTATTCATAAAACTATCACCACTTACCCTTAATTCACATGAACGAAACATTTTTAGAATCTTTAAAAAAATAAATTTATTAAAAAAATGACTTGATGTGTTTTATGAAATTACTATGTTGTAACTTTACCCGCAATAAACGTTATATAACTAAAAATTTTTTTATTTATTTTGCTTTTTTTACTTTTGCCAAAAAAATGAACCCTACTCTTTTATTAGCAATTTTTATTTTTTACATTTTTGTATTATTTTTAGCAGCATATCTGACATCTAGAAAGGCAAATAATGAATCATATTTTTTATCTAATAGAAAAGCTCCATGGTATTTGGTAGCTTATGGAATGATAGGTACCTCACTGACTGGAGTAACTTTTGTATCTGTTCCTGGTTTAGTCGGGAAAACTGGATTTACCTATTTAATGGTTGTTGTTGGATATATTTTAGGTTATATAGTTATAGCTTTTGTTTTATTACCAACATATTACAAACATAATGTTACATCTATTTATGAATATTTAAAAAACAGATTTAGCATACAAGCACAGAAGTCTGGAGCATGGTTATTTTTAATTTCTAGATCATTAGGTTCATCTTTGAGAATGTTTATAGTTATAGTAATATTACAGATATTTGTATTGAGTAATTTTGGTATACCATTTTGGTTAAGTACAATAATTTTTTTACTTATAATTCACGGATATACTTTAGTAGGAGGTGTGAAAACAATAGTGTGGACAGATACTATTCAGACAACGTTTATGATAGCTTCACTGATATTAACAATATATTTCATAGCTCAATTTATGAATACAAATGTGAATGGGTTATTAGATAATATTTTTAATAGTAGTTATTTCTATATTGTTGATAATAACCCGGCGTCCAAAAATTATTGGGCTAAGTTATTAATTAGTGGCATGTTTATAACTATCTCTATGACTGGTTTAGATCAAGAAATGATGCAAAAAAATTTATCTATTTCTACATTGAAAAATTCCCAAAAAAACATGATGGTATTTAGCATAATTTTAGCAATAGTAGATTTTATATTTCTAATACTTGGTGGCTCTTTATATTTATATGCAGACTATGTAAATATAGGTGCTTTACAGACTTCTGATTACTTATATCCTACTATATCATTTTATTATATGAATCAAATAGTAGGAATAATATTTTTCATAGGAATGATAGCAGCATCTTTTTCTGGTACAGATGCAGCACTCACAGCACTTACAACCTCTATAACTATAGATCTATTAAATTTACCTCAAAAAATACAATCTAATAAAAAGCTGAAACAATACAGGATGTTAATACAATGGTGTGTCTCAGTAGGTATGTTTATTCTGATAATGATATTCTATGCAGCAAATAACAAAGCTATTTTAGACACATTATTTACTATAGCTGGCTATACTTATGGTCCGCTACTTGGATTATTTGCTTTTGGAATACTAACAAAAGCAAATATAGATGGTGGTAGCATTTGGCAAGTAGTATTATTCAGCCCTTTATGTTCATTGGCACTAATGAAAATATTAAAAACTAATTTTCAATTTTATGTCGGGTGGGAAGTTCTAGTAATAAATGCTTTAATTACTTTCATACTTTTATGGATGATCAAGGAGCAAAGAGATTCCCAATTTGAGTTAGCACACCAATAACTTTATTTTTAAAACCAGGAATATAAACAACTTTCTTATTTTTTAATGCTTTTAGAGACTTTTTGGCTACAACATCAGGTTGCATCCACAGGTGTTTTGGTACAGTAGAACGATCGAAATCTTTAAATACTTCAGTATAGTGAAAACCAGTATTGGTAACACCTGGGCATAAGGCTTGAATTTTTATATTGTGTTTTTTTACTTCTTTTTGTATAGCTTTAGACAAGTAAACTAAATAAATCTTAGTAGCTACATAGATAGCACTACCTTTGAATGGGAAAAATGCAGCTAAAGAAGAAACATTTATTATGTAACCATAGCCTCTATCTTGCATTACTGGTATTGCCGCTCTGCAAAATCGCGTAGATGATTTCACATGTACATCTATTATCTGAGAAATACTTTCTGGACTTAAATTATGAAAATCACCTCTCAAGCCAAATCCAGCACAATTAATTAGTAAATCTAAATTAGGAGTTTTGGTAATGTAATTCTCTACGATTTCTATGCCTTGCTCAGTAGATAGGTCAGCTATAATTATATTTACATTAATTCCATACTTTTCTCTAATATCTTTTGCTAATTGTTCTAATTTATCTGGTCTACGAGCTACTAATGTAATATCATGCTTCATAGCAGCTAATTCTATAGCAAAAGCTTCTCCTATACCACTAGATGCACCAGTGATAAGTGCTATACCATTAGATTTATTAATATCAATAAGTTTCATATCAATTTTATTAGTTTGCAAAATTAATATAAAAACAAAATTATAGAAAATAGCATTAGTATAAATAATTAAATTATTAATTTGTATTTACTATCAATAATTTGATATTTAATAAGGGTTAGATTTAATTTTTATTAAATTGTTGTGCTTTGATAATTGTTTTATTGGGAAATAAAGAAAATTATTTAAAGAATTACATTAATCAAAGGTTAAATTTATAAAAAACATAAAAAAATTTCTATCTGTTTGTAATTAAGCAATTTAGGGAATCATATATTTTTTGTTTAAAATAAGTAATGATATTTATTAAATATTTATATTATATTCAATAGACGAATTTATAAATGATTAATAGAAATAATATTTAAAAAATTAATTTTAATATAATTTCTTTATAATAAATAATTATAAAGGTATTAAATGCTATTTTTAAAAATCATATATCATTACTTATTTTAAACATTTGAAAAGTAATATCATTATTACTGTCTAAATCTCAGTAATAATGATATTACTTTAGAGTATTATTTATTTTAAAATATTATTTAAAGCTTATTACATTTTAGCTATTATCAAAAAATTATCAAATAACATATCTCAATTGGATAAATGTTTTAAAAAGGATTTAATTTTAAATTTTATACTATTAATACAAAAGATATTTATAAAAATTTATTGTCTAAATGCATGTTTTAAAAAAAATATTTTTATATAAAAATTTATAAAATACAATTAAGCAAAAATTTTTTAAATTATTTTATAATTTTTTGATTATCTTTGTAACATAAAAATAATAAATGTCAAAGATAGAGCTTGAAGTTAGTGGGCTAATGCCTAGTAGTCCGTCTATAAATGCTTATGCAATTATATTGATAGAGAAATATGGTAATCGCACATTACCAATGTTGATAGGTGTGGCAGAAGCTCAATCTATTGCTATTGCTTTAGAAAAAATATCTTATCCTCGTCCTTTGACCCACGATTTATTTATACAATTAATTAAAGAAATAGATATACGAATTGTCGAAGTTCTGATATACAAATATGATGAAGGTATTTTTTATGCTTATTTAGTTATCGAATATAATGGCCAATTAAAAAGGATAGATGCACGTCCATCAGATAGTATAGCTATTGCTCTAAGAGCTAATATACCGATTTTTGTTTATGAACATATTTTAGATGAGGTAGGTAATATTTTTGAAAATAAATATGAGATACAAAAAAATGAATCTGATAGTGAAGAAGAAAATACTTATGATGTTACTCAAGATTTTTCATTAGAAAAACTAAAAGATCTGGATCCTCAATTTATTAAAAAAAGATTAGAAATATTGTCTATAGAAGATTTAAAAATATTATTAGATAAATGTGTAGAAGGCGAGCTATATGAATTAGCATCATTGATTAGAGATGAAATAAAAAGAAGAGAACAAAAATAACTAAACATATGTTAAGATTTAGATTAATTATCATGAACTTTTTCCAATTTTTTATTTGGGGTTCATGGCTTTTAACGTTAGGAGCATTCTGGTTTCAATACAAAGGATGGACACCTACAGAATTTGGATTAGTATTCTCTACCATGGGTATAGCTTCATTATTTATGCCCACTATAGCTGGAATCATTGCTGATAAATGGTTGAATACTGAAAAATTATATGCTTTATTTCATCTTTGTGGTGCTATTTTGCTTTTTATTCTACCTTCTATTAATAGTCCAATAGTATTTTTCTGGGTAATGTTACTTAATATGTGCTTTTATATGCCTACTATTTCGCTAGCTATCACTATTAGCTATACATCATTAGAAAATGCAAAGCTAGATTTGGTAAAGACATATCCACCTATAAGGGTTTTTGGAACGATAGGTTTCATAATAGCTCTATGGGCAGTGAGTCTATTGCAAGTAGAAACTTCACCAATACAATTTTATATTGCTTCTGGGGCATCATTATTTTTAGCTTTATACTCATTTACTTTACCCAAATGTCCTCCTCTAGGGAAAGGCAAAAAAGCAACTTTAACGGAAGCTCTTGGATTAGATGCATTTAAATTATTCAAAAATACTAAAATGGCTCTTTTCTTCGTTTTCTCATTTCTACTAGGAGTTTCATTACAATTGACTAATGCATATGGAGATACTTTTATACATGATTTTGCCAAAATACCTGAATATGCTAACTCTCTAGCAGTAAAATATCCAGCAATTATAATGTCTATATCTCAGATATCTGAAGCATTATTTATACTTGCTATCCCATTTTTCTTGAAAAAATATGGTATTAAAAATGTAATGCTCATGAGTATGGTAGCATGGGTATTGAGATTTGGATTATTTGCTTATGGCAATCCAACAGATAGATTGTGGATGATTATTTTGTCTTGTATAGTTTATGGTATGGCTTTTGACTTTTTCAATATTTCTGGTTCGCTATTCGTAGAAACTCAAGTGCAACCTGCTATACGCGCCAGCTCTCAAGGATTATTTATGCTTATGACAAACGGACTAGGTTCCTTGACAGGTAGCTTATTAAGTGGATTAGTTATAGAGAAATTTTTTGTAACAAATGGAGAAATAATGTGGCATCAAACCTGGTTAAGTTTTGCTATTTATGCATTAATAGTCGCTATTGCTTTTGCAATATTTTTTAAACATAAACATAATCCAGCAGATTTCGAAAATGTACATGTATAATAATCCATAGCATGAAACAATATTTAGATTTATTACAATATATTTTAGATAATGGAATAGAAAAAAATGATCGCACGGGAGTCGGCACGAGGAGTGTCTTTGGCTATCAAATGCGTTTTGATCTTCAAAATGGTTTTCCATTAGTAACTACTAAAAAATTGCATTTAAGAAGCATAATTTATGAACTATTATGGTTCATACACGGCGATACCAATATTAAATTTCTACATGATAATAATGTATCTATTTGGGATGAATGGGCAGACGAGAATGGAGATTTAGGTCCAATATATGGTAAACAATGGCGTAGATGGGAAGGGAAAGATGGTAAAGTTATAGATCAACTATCATGGGTCATTAATGAAATAGTTAAAAATCCTAATAGTAGACGCTTAATAGTGAGTGCATGGAATGTAGCTGAAATCTCTGAGATGAAATTGCCACCTTGCCATGTTTTATTCCAATTTTACGTAGCTAATAATAAACTTTCTTGTCAATTATATCAACGTAGTGCGGATGTTTTTTTGGGTGTACCTTTTAATATTGCTTCATATGCATTACTTACTCATATGATAGCACAAGTGACAGGACTGCAAGTAGGCGAGTTTATTCATACTTTTGGTGATGTACATCTGTATCTAAATCATATTAAACAAGCCAAACTACAATTATCTCGTGAACCTTTTGCTTTACCACAACTAAAACTAAATCCTAATGTTAAAAATATTGATGATTTCAAATTTGAAGATATAGAGATACTCAATTATCAAGCTCATCCTTCTATTAAAGCTGACGTAGCAGTGTGATTGTGAGAAGGAGACAGGGAGACTGGGAGATGAGGTGATAGGGAGACGAGGTGACTGGGAGATTGGGTGACTTGATGACGGAGTAGACGGGGAAATAAGGTGAGGAAAAGAATACATTAAAAAGTAACAGTTTGAAAAAATGGGACTAAATATGGATGGAGTAAAGGAGTAACTTGATGTAATTAATAAATATTGCAAATTTAATTGTTGAATCATAATTATTGGTATGAAAGAATTAACAGAAGAATTAATAAATAAATTATCTACTTATCACTGGTCAATAATTGTAGCTCATGACCTTAATCTATGCATTGGTAAAAATAATGACATGCCATGGCATTTATCATCAGATCTCAAAAGATTTAAAGAAATTACAATGGGTCATCCAATAGTTATGGGCAAAAATACTTATCTATCACTACCTAAAAAACCACTTCCAGGCAGACTGAATATTGTATTATCGAAATCATTAAATCTAAATCAAAATAATTTAATTACATATCCATCTTGGCAAAATTTATCTGATAATTTACAAAAAGATGAAGAATATTTCATTATTGGAGGAGCTACAATTTTTAAACAAGCTTTCCCATTTACTTCTAAACTATATCTGACAATTATTCACAGTATATTTGATTGTGATACTTTTTTACCAGATTACAATAATATAATTAAAAATTGGCAAAAAATCGAACATTCAAGCAATTATGAAGAGAATGGTTTGATATTTCATTATGAAACATGGACAACAAACAAATTATAACACCAATTATGAATATAAAAATAAAATCAGCAAGAGAAATTAGAAAAAAATTAGATGATAAAATATTCGAAAAAAATAATTTAGTTATCAATAGAATCTTTAGCTTAGACAAACAAGTATACATTGATGGAGCTTTAGATAGAGAAACTAAAGAACTTATTGGACTATGCTCATCATTAGTACTGCGCTGTGATGAATGTGTAAAATATCATTTAGAACAATGTTATGAGTTAAAAATATCAACTAAAAAATTAATGGAAGCTCTGTCTATAGCTAACTTAGTGGGTGGAACTATTGTTATCCCACATTTAAGAAAAGCTGTGGAATACTGGGATGAATTAGATGAAAATTGATAAAAAATAATAAAATTAGTCGTTTGATTAATAACTAAATGATCGCTGATACATTCACATTAATAACTATATTTCTTAATAATGTATTTTTATTTTTAAAAAAAAATTACATTTTAAATTAAAATTGAAAGAAAATTAATATAAATGATAATTTTAAAATGCTCTTTATCTATCTGTTATCAGGTTGTTTAAACAATTATATATTTTTGTTTAAAATAAGATATGATATTTAATCAATAATATTTATATATTATAAATCAATCTCTATATATATATTTAATAAAGAAAATTTTTAAAAATTAATTTTAAAAAATTTTCTTTATAATGTATAATTATAAATCTATTAATAGTAATTTGTTTTAATTATTATTTCATAGTTTATTTTAAACATTTATAAAAAATTTATATAGAATAAATGATTTGATAAAAACATGTACTTTATTGTGCAATTAAAAATTTTACCTACAAATTTGTTAAGTAATCATACACAAATGCGGTATTAATACAAGCTTATGATTTATTGTAAAAGTTTTCTTTTATTAAATAATTTTTAAAATTTTTTATAAACATTATTGATGTATATAACTATTTATTTTTATTATTAATAAGAAAGATTTTTATTTATTTTAAAAAAATTTATAAGTTTGTGAAAAATTTTTACATATGTCTAACCGTGAAAATTTCACTTCAACTTTTGGTATAATAGCAGCTGCAGCTGGTTCTGCTGTTGGATTAGGTAATATATGGAGATTCCCTTATATAGCAGGTCAGAATGGTGGTGGAGCTTTCCTAATAATCTATATTTTAATAGTTTTAATATTGGGTGTACCACTTTTAATGTCTGAAATGATGATAGGCAGACGCGCACAAGCTAATGTTATAGGGAGTTTTAAAAAATTAGGCCCTAAAAGTGCCATAATAATAGGTATTATTGGTCTATTAGCAGCTTTTTTAATATTAGCATTTTATAGTACTGTAGGTGGCTGGACAATTCATTATATCTATGCTAGCATTAATGGAGAAATATTTCATACGGACTATCAAAATTATTTTTTTAATTTTAAAGACAATAGTTTTTTACCTTTAGTATGGCAAATAGTTTTTCTGATATTAACAGCAATCATTATTTTAGGAGGAGTGAAAAAAGGAATAGAAAATTGCTCAAAAGTCATGATGCCAATGCTAGTAATTATGCTAATAATATTATTAATTAGAGCAGTAACATTACCTGGAGCTGGCACTGGAGTAAGTTTTTTTATAAAACCTGATTTCAGCAAAGTAACTGGTGCGACATTTCTAGCAGCTATGGGGCAAGCATTTTTTTCACTTAGCATCGGAATGGGAGCTATGTTAACATATGGATCATATATACAAAAAAATGAAAATTTAAACTTCATTAGTACATCAACAGCCATTACAGATACTTTTATTTCAATATTGTCTGGTTTTGTGATTTTCCCCACATTATTTTCATTTAATGTAGCTCCTAATCAGGGCCCTGGACTTATTTTTATAACTTTACCTGCCATTTTTGAACAAATGCCATGGGGAGCAGGTTTCTCAACAATATTTTTTATTCTTTTACTAATAGCATCACTCACATCTTCAATTTCACTATTAGAAGTAATCGTAGCTGTACTAAAAGAAGAATTGCACTGGTCTAGAACTTTTTCAACTATATTAACCACAATTTTAGTTATAATATTAGGTGTTTTTGCAACATTATCTTGGAATACTTTTCAAAATATATTTTTAACAACAGCAAGTGGAAATAAAATGTTTATTTTCGATATCTTTGATTATTTATCTTCAAATATTTTGCTCCCACTTGGTGGATTACTTATTATGATATATGTAGGATGGTATCTGAAAAAAGATGTTTTTTATGAAGAACTGTCTGCAGGTGTAAAAAGCAAGAATACACTAGCACTAAGACCAATAATTTTCTTTATAGTGAAATACATTTCACCAATTGTAATATTATTAGTATTCTTAAATGGAATTGGAGTTTTTTAAATCTTTTAGATTTCTTCTCAATACTAATTATGAAATATTAAATTTTGAAATTACGTCTTAAAGAACTAACTAATTGATTACTATGAATATATACTCAATAAATATATTTATTAAGATTACAATTAGATATGTTTAAAAAATTTCATTTTAAAACTTTGCTTTACCAACAGCTTAAAGGAAAAAAAAGAAAAAATATTTTAGAGTAAAAAAGAGATATTTTTTGAAAAATTATAAATGAAAATTAAAATTGGAATAAAAGTGTTCAAATTATAATTAAAAAAAATATTCCCTATCTATCTGCTATTAAGTGGTTTAAACATTTGCTGATTTTTTGTTTAAAATAAACAATGATATTTAATCAATAATGTTTATATATTACAACTCAATTTTTATATATATTTAATACACATATTTTAAAAAATTTTATTTTTTATTTAATACTTTTATAATTATGTACTATAAAAGTATTAATAGTAATATATTAAAATTATTATTTCATATTTTATTTTAAACATTTATTAAAAATTTATGTTAAATAATGATTTGATAAAAACATTACAATATTTGTGCTATTAAAAATTTTAACCCACTAATTTGTTAACAAAAAATTTCCTAATTGATTTTTATTTTGATTTTAAAATTTATTGTAAAAATATTCTTTAAATGAAAAAATTTGAAAAAAATTATAATATAATCAACCCTTACAATTAAATTTTATAAATTATTATATAGAAAAAACATTTTAGTGTAACTATTTTATTCCCATTCAATGGTGGCAGGTGGTTTAGAGCTAATATCATATACTACTCTATTAACACCTTTCACCTTATTAATAATTTCATTAGCCAATTTTGCTAGAAAATCAAAAGGGAAAGCAAAAGGATTTGCTGTCATACCATCTACAGAATTAACTGCACGTAGAGCTATCACATTCTCATAGCTACGTTCATCACCCATCACTCCTACACTTTTTATAGGTAGCAGTACAGCAAAAGCTTGCCAAATTTGATCATATAAATTATTCTCTTTCAACATGTTAATATAAATATCATCAACCTCTTGAAGAATTTTAATTTTATCAAGTGTAATATCGCCAATTATTCTAACAGCTAAACCAGGACCAGGAAAAGGATGTCTATTGACTAAATCCGTAGGTATCTCTAACTCTTTACCAACTTTACGAACCTCATCTTTAAAAAGCATTCTTAGAGGTTCTAATAATTTCAGATTCAACTTTTCTGGAAGCCCACCAACATTGTGATGAGATTTAATAGTCTTCGCAGAACTGTTATTAACAGCCGACTCTATAACATCTGGATAAATAGTTCCCTGTGCTAACCATCTTACATTATTGATTTTTTTGGCTTCATTTTCAAAAATATCTATAAAAGTTTTACCAATAATTTTTCTCTTTTCTTCTGGATCAACAACATTATTAAGACGAGAAAGAAATATATCAGAAGCTTCAATTCCTTTTACATTAATCCCAATACGTTTATAATTTTCTAAAACTTCACTAAATTCATTTTTCCTCAAAAGGCCAGTGTCAATAAATATCCCATGCAATCTATCCCCTATAGCTTGTTTAATAAGCGTTGCTGCGACAGTACTATCCACACCACCAGAGAGTCCTATTACCACTTCATCATCACCTACTAGATTTTTAATATCCTCAATTGTTTTTTTAATAAAATAAGAAGGTGTCCAATCATAAGAAACATTACAAATATCTAAAAAATTTTTTAAAACATCCTTACCAATCACACTATGATGCACTTCAGGATGAAACTGAACACCATATATTTTTTGAGAATAATCCTCGAAACCAGCTATTGTAACATCATCTGTAGAACAATTAACTTTAAAATTTTGAGGAATATTAACAATAGTATCACTATGAGACATCCAAACAATATATTCAGATTTAATATTTTTAAATAACAAACTACTACTGTTTACAAACGATAACTTACGAGGTCCATATTCAGAAATAGAAGTTCTAACAACTTTACCACCAAAATATTTTGCAATATATTGAGCACCATAACAAATACCAAGAATTGGAATTTTCCCAACAAAACTATTTAAGCGAGGAGCAGGAGCGTTATCATCATTAACAGAAAATGGGCTTCCACTAAGTATTATACCTTTAATGTCATCAAAAGAAATGATCTCCTCGAACCAAGGTAATACTTCACAATAAACATTTGCCTCTCTAATATTACGTGCTATCAATTGAGTATATTGAGAGCCATTATCAAAAATTATGATTTTATCCATTATAAAAAATTTATTTACAAAATTATTTAAAAATTATGAGTTGAATAATTGTAAGAGATAATTAATGGGTTATAGAAATCATTTTGTTATGTTTAAAATAATTAATGATATTAATATCATATTAAAATTATTACGTATATTTGCCAAAAATTCAATATTTATGAAGACTTTAGTCAATAATATTAATGAACATCTGGCTATGAGTAAGGAAGACTCAAAAGCATTCTACGATAAACTCTACGATTTCCTACTACAGAACGAAGCTGACGTAGTAGATTACCAAGGTTTGAAACTTCAAAGTACTCCTCCACTATGCCCAAACTGTCGTAGCAACAATATCGTGAGAAATGGCAAACAAAAAGGTATGCAAAATTATCGTTGCAAACATTGTGGTAGGCAGTTTAGAATTACCACGGGCACTTTTGTATATCGATTACAGAAATCTCAACTTATGCTCGAGTACATTCGTTGTATGGTAGCAGGTAAAAGTCTCAGAGCTTGTGCTAGAGAGGTAGGAATAAGTCTGCCAACAAGCTTCACCTGGCGACACAAAATATTAGCGGCTTTAAAGAATTTTGACAAAAATGTAAACTTCTTTGGCATAGTAGAAATAGACGAATTGCTGATGGATTATTCAGAAAAAGGCAGACAGTATTCAAGTGTAAAAGAAATGAAGCGAGCGATGAGAAAAAAGCCCAAAAAAGTGGCTGTAATAGTTGCAACGGATAGAAGTGGAAATATACTATTTAAAAACACTGAGAGCAATAGAGCAAAACAAGAAGACATTGAGAAATTTCTAAAAGGGAGAATAACAGAAGATTCAGTATTATGTACTGGTACCAAATACGCATTCAGACACATAAGAAAAAGCAAAGTAAAACATAAAGAGATAGTAGGAGCTAAAAGAAAAAAACGAGGTGTCTACAGTACCGCTACAGTGAAGGCTAAATCAGAGGAATTTACTAAATGGATATATTCGAAGTTTAGAGGAGTAGCAACCAAATACTTGCAAAACTATATTATGTGGTATGTAGCGATATGTAAATACTTGTCAGAAGGCATAATCAGTAATACTGGCAGAATGCTTAACCTTGCATCTTCTGATAGATTTGCGTGGTATGAATATTTTAGATTAAGCAAAATATCATATATTGTTTGAAACATTTAAAAAATGTATATTAATCACTCATTTCTCTCTGCCTCCTTAAAACCCCTTCCTCCTCTCTTTTCTCTTTTAATCCTTTTATTTAATTTTAAAATTGTAACTTTGCTATAAATTTATTTTATGAAAATTTGTAACGTCGTAGGGGCTAGACCACAAATTATTAAAGCTGCTGCTCTTAGTAGAGTAATTAAGGAGTCTTTTAACAATGAAATTGAAGATATCATCATTCATACAGGGCAACATTATGATTTGAATATGTCAGAGGTTTTTTTTAATGAAATGGAAATCCCCTTACCTACTGAAAATCTTGGCATTGGCTCTGCTAGTCATTCTATTCAAACTGCAAAAATGTTAGAAAAAATTGAACAAGTTTTCATTAAATATAATCCAGACATAGTTGTTCTATATGGTGATACTAATAGCACTCTAGCAGCTTCTATATCTGCTATTAAAATGAACATACCTGTTGCTCACATAGAGGCTGGATTGAGATCTTTTAATAAAAAAATGCCTGAAGAAATTAACCGAATTGTATGCGATCACTCTTCTACTTTACTTTTTTCACCTACTATCACTGGACTTAAAAATCTACAAAATGAAGGATTTCATCTAGACTCTACCCCACCCTATTCATCAGATAATCCTGCCGTTTTTTTGTCTGGAGACATTATGTATGATAATAGTCTATTTTATAGAGATAAAGCTTTTAGATTATCAAATATCATTGAAAAATTGAAACTAAATGATAAGAAATTTGTTTTAGCTACTATTCATCGCAATACTAATACTGACGAGCCTAAGAGATTAAAAGATATATTAGAGAAATTAAATGCCATAGCCACACAAACTAATTATAGTGTCGTTTTTCCTATTCATCCTAGAACAAAAAAACTTATTAAAGAGTTTGATTTAGCTGCTTTGTTACAAAATATTATAGTAATAGAGCCTTTATCTTTTTTTGATATGATAGTAATGGAAAATTATGCTTCATTAATTTTAACTGACTCGGGTGGTGTGCAAAAAGAAGCATATTTTTATCATAAACCTTGCATTATTATGCGTCAAGAAACAGAATGGATAGAAATATTGCAAGCAGGTGCTGGTGCTTTAGAGCCACAGAATATAGATGAATTTATTTCTTTGGTTAATAAATTTATTAATCATCCTCCTACTATTTTCCCAGCATATTTCGGCAATGGACATACAGCTCAATATATTTGTGAAAAATTATTATTTTTTAACAATTTAAAATCATAAAAGTTGATTTATGAAAATACAAGATCCAGAAAATGCAGATTTTTTACTAGGAAGTTTTAAGGTCTATCGATGGGGAGCTAGAATATCATTAGTTACATTGATTTTCTTTTTGTTCAATAGATGGTGGGGAATTGTAGGCAAAGAATGGTGGGCTGTTCTTATAGCTTTAAGTATTTATGGTACTATCATGCCTTTTATTCAACCAGCAAATTGGTCTTTTAAAACTAAAATATCTCATGGCATCTTTGCATATCTAATGCTGCATATAGATATGTTTATTTACTGCTGGCTAATATCTAGAATGCATCTTAAAGATTTTGTACCTTATCTGCCTCAATTACTTTTTCCTTTTGGATGGACTGTAATATTTCAACTAACAGTTTATTTCTTTAAACAAAAAAATAAAAATTTAGATGAGTAACTCTATAGTAATTTACTCAGATTTTATTTCTCATAGATTACAATATACTCTTGATTTTATTTTTAATCAAGTCCTAGAGCTTCCTTATGTTTTGATATCTAATGCTAATACTTTCGCTCATATTAATTATAGTATTCTGTCCAAAGATAACAGCATAAATATTTTAAAAACATCACCTATTTTAAATGATGGATATTTCTCTGATTTAACACCAGAAAAAGAAAAATCACTAAATAATTTATCCATATTTCCTGTAAATAATGAAAATTTTTTTGGTCAAGATATTTTTTCTGCAGTATTTTATTGCATTTCGGGGTGGGAAAGGTATTTTTCTAAAAATAGTGATATACATGGTAGATTTCTACCAATAAACTCTGCTATTTTTCATGATAATTATAATTTTATTTTCCCTTGGGTTGATAAATGGATTTTTTTACTAGCTAAAGAGTTAAAAATTAGATTTAATGATTTACCTATACAATTCGAGAAAATATATAAATTACAGGTTACTATTGATGTAGACATGGCTTATTCATATTTGTGTAAAGGTTTATACAGAAATTTTGGCGGTGCTGTGAGAGATTTTATAAATTTTAAGTTTCAACACGTTTTTGATAGATTATTTACACTGTTACACTTAAAAAAAGATGTTTTTGACACTTTTGATTTATTATTAGAATTAGAAAAATTTTTACAAAATCAATTAATTTTTTTCTTTTTAGTTTCAGAAAAAACAACAAAATTTGATAAAAATAATTCAATAAATTGCTCAAAATTTCAAAATCTTATAAAAAATATTTCTTCATCACATGCAGTAGGGCTGCACTATAGCTATTATTCTAAAAATTATTTTGACTTGATAGAAAAAGATAAAAATTTTTTAGAACATTTAATTAATAAACCTATTAATAAAGGTAGAGCACATTACCTTAGATTAGATATACCTCAAATGAATCTCATCGCTAATGCTGGCTTTAAAGATGATTTTTCTATTGGCTACGCTTCTATACCTGGATTTCCATTAGGAACAGCTCATCCAGTATTTTTCTATGATATAATCAATGATAAACAAACTGAATTAGTATTACATCAAACAGCTATAATGGATAGCAGTTTTGTAGATTATAAAAAATCTAATCCAGATGATTTCTCACAAAGTTTTGATAATATTCAATCATCTATGATTCTCGGTGGTGAATTAGTAATCTTGCTACATAATGAAAGTTTTACAAATAAAAATAGATGGAAAAATTGGAGTAATTTCTTTGTCACTTTTTTAAAAAATATGCGATGACCTGGCAGCTAATAAAAAGGAATAATATCGATATTGATAAATGGAATTATACAGTTGATAATTCTGCTAATCATCATATTTCTGGACTTAGCTGGTATCTGGATGTCGTGTCGCCTAACTGGTATGGCCTGGTTTGGAATGATTATGAGATAGTGTTTCCCTTTTCGAAAAAAAAGAAATATTGCATTCCATATTTTATGCAACCTCCGATGATTACACATTTAAGGCTATACTCACTTATCAGTATTAATGCAGATATCTATATTTCACTATTAGAAACTATTAAAAAAAATGTATTGTATGCGGATTTTTATTTAGAAAATATAGAATTCACAAATGATTTAATAAAACAAGTTAGATATAATTATATTTTAGATTTAAAGGATATAAAGGATTTACATGATGTTTTGAGCGCTCACCATTTGCGAAAAATTAAAAAAATTGAAAAATTAAATTATCAATTCATTCATTTGAGCAATATTTCAGAATATTTTTTAGATAATTATTTGTGTAATTCTAAATATTTAATTAAACTTCAAAACATCAGAAAAATTATTATTGCATTAGGCAAATGCTTCGAAAATAAACATATCGGTGGGTGGTGGGCTATTAAGCAAAATGACGATATCTTATCGATAGCTTTAACTTCAGAGTACCAAGATACATTAGTTTTGCATGCTTTTGCCTCAAATGAAATCGGTAAAAAGCAAGGTGCTATGCATTTTTTAATTTATCAGATAATCAAACAAGCTAAAAATAATAATATTAGTCTTATAGATTTCGATGGTGGTAATGACGATAAAATGGCCTTTTTTTATGAAGGTTTTGGTGGTAAACCATATAAATATAGGGAGATAATCATAAAGCAATTACATTTTTAGTTTATCTTAAAATATTATAAAATTTAGATGAATTATAATAATTATTATACGTATCAATATAAATTATCTTTATTATCTAAATAAATATTTATTTTAAAAATATTTTGTTATTATAATAATTTATATATTTGTTGTATTAAATATTTAAATAAAATATTATGAAAAAAATTTTATTATTAGCATTTTCAGTCGTTTTATTATGTAATGTCATTTTCTCACAGAGTTGGATTTACCTTAAAAATGACAACAAAGCAAAAGCTGAATTTAATTTAAATGAAGCTAAAACCTCTAAAACTAATATAAGCATACAATTTACAATAAATGCTTATAGACTAAAAGAAGTAAATATAAACAATCATACTTCCTATATTGTAGAAGCACCAGATGCTGCTAAAATATTGAAAGCTGGAGCACCAGACTTACCACTTTATGCTAAATCTGTCATTATACCAGATAACGGTGCAATGGAGGTAGTCATTAATAAAACTGACTATATAGAGATACAAAATATAGATATTGCTCCATCTAAAGGTAATCTATTGCGTACAGTAAATCCAGATAGTGTTCCATACTTTTTTGGTTCAGAATATCAACAAAATAGTTTCTTCCCAACAGATATTGTTTATTTGCGAGATCCATATATCTTAAGAGATTTCAGAGGTCAGGCTATAGTAGTTCAACCATTTCAGTATAATCCAATAACTAAAACATTGCGAATATACACAAATATTGACTTCACAGTCAGAGCTACTCAAGGTAGCGGCATTAATGAATTTCATAGAAATAAAGCTTTACAATCTATAGATAGCGAGTTTAAGGAAATTTATAAAAGACAATTTCTAAATTATAATTCTTCACTGAAATATACTCCTCTTAATGACAATCCGGGGAGAATGCTTATAATCTCCTATTCTAGTTTCATTGCTACCATGCAGCCTTTTATAGAATGGAAAATAATGAAAGGTATTCCTTGCGAAATAGTAGATGTGTCTACTATTGGTAATAATGCTACTTCTATTAAAAGTTATGTTACAAATTATTACAATACAAATGGGCTAACATATTTGCTTTTAGTGGGTGATTTCGCACAAGTAACATCACCTACTAGTACTTATGATGGAGTAGTTGGAGCTAAAGATAATAGTTACGCTTATATCACTGGTAATGATCACTATCAGGAATTTTTCGTTGGGCGTTTCTCAGCAGAATCTGTTACAGATTTACAAACACAGGTAACTCGTAGTATAAATTATGAAAAAAATCCTACAACTGGCACTTGGCTACAAAACACATTAGGCATAGCTTCTAGTGAAGGTCCTGGTGATGATAATGAGTATGATTATACTCATATTCGCAATATTTTAACAGATATGCTAAACTATAACTACACTACTAAATATGAACTATTTGATGGTAATCAAGGTGGAGCAGACGCATCAGGCGATCCTACTGCAACTGACGTATCAACGGTTGTGAATAATGGTGTAGGTAATATCTTTTATTGTGGCCATGGTGCAGATACATATTGGGTAACATCTAGTTTTTCTACTTCTAATATAAATAATTTAACAAATTATAATAAATTACCTTTTATTTATTCGGTAGCTTGCGTAGTAGGACATTTCAATGCAGGAACTTGTTTTTGTGAAGCCTGGATGAGAGCAAACAAAACTAATGGACCTATTGGTGCTATTGGTATTTTCGGTTCTACTATAAATCAATCATGGGCACCACCACAAGAAGCTCAAGATGAAATGGCAGACATATTAGTAGAAAGCTACACAAGCAATATTAAAAGAACCTTTGCTGGTATTGGCATAAATGGTTGCTTCAAGATGAATGACACTTATCAAGATTATGATATGACAGACACATGGACAATATTCGGTGACCCAAGTATAGTTTTGCGTACAAAAGATCCTATGACTATGACAGTTTCTCATCCATCATCTATTAATACTGGCACTTCTAATGTTACTGTTACATGTAGTGTCAATGGCGCATATGTTAGCATCACATTAAATAATCAAATATTAGGTACTGGTTACGTATCTAACAATACAGCTAATATTACTCTGAGTCCAGCACCTAGTAACAGTGGCGAAACATTGAAAGTTTGTGTTACTGCATATAACTATATCCCTTATATTGGTGATATTTTAGTTGCTGGTACATCTACTAATCCATTAAACTTCACTGCTACAGCTATTTCTCAATCTCAAATAAATTTATCATGGAGTTTGAACTCTAGCAATAATCCTGTATTATTAGTTTATAATACCACGAATACTTTTGGTACTCCTACAACTGGTACAACTTACAATGTTGGTCAAACTATAAATGGTGGTGGTACCATTATTTATAATGGTTCTAATACAACTTTTTCACATACTGGATTAAACTCCAATACAACCTATTATTATAAAATATTCTCTATAATGACTGGCAATACATATTCCACTGGCGTTACTGCTCAGGCTACTACTTTACCAGATCCTAGTTCAGGGTTTAGTTTAGATTTCGAAGCTTGCACAGATTGGAGTACAGATTTCACTCCATGGACATCCTATGATGGAGATGGCAAAGCTACTTATAGTTCTAGTGACTGTAATTTTACTGACGAGGGAACAGCATTTGGCTTTATGGCTTTCAATCCTTCTATAGCTGGATGCTTCTCTACTCATGGTGGCCAGAGATGTGGTGTGTCCATTTGTCCTTCTGACGCATCTGAATCTAATGACTGGATTATTTCTCCTCAAATACAAATGAATAATAATGGTTCTATTAGTTTTTGGGTTTATTCACCAAAACCGGGCACATGGGGTACTGAAACTTATGATGTATTGGTATCTACTACAGATAATCAACCTTCTAGTTTTACAGCTATAGCTACTGCTGAAATAGCTCCAACCTCTTGGACTCAAAAAACATATTCTTTATCAGCTTATAATAATCAACAAATTTATGTAGCAATAAGACATAGAGCAACAGATAAATTTATGTTTTTAATCGATGATATAGAATTGAACGCTGGCACTGCCTCTGCTCCTACTGCTTCATTCACTTATAACCCATCAAATATTTGTCAAGGTTCACAAGTGCAATTTACTAATACTTCTCAAAATGCTACCTCATACAGCTGGTCTTTCCCAGGAGGTAATCCATCTACTAGTACTCAAACTAATCCTACAGTTACATTCAACACTGCAGGGACATATACTATCACATTAACAGCTTACAATGGTACTTTGTCCAATACCTATACACATTCAGTAACAATAAATCCATTGCCTAATATAAGTATTACAGCTACTCCGACCAATATTTGTTCTGGCAGTAGCTCAACATTAACTGCTTCTGGTGCAACTAATTATCAATGGAGTCATAGTTTAGGAACTAATAGCACAGTTACTGTTTATCCTTCATCTAGCACTACTTATACTGTAACTGGTACTACTAATGGTTGCTCTGCTACTGCTACTTCATTTATTAATGTTTTTGCTTCTCCACAAGCTCCTACCATTTCTATAATAAGTAATAATCCTATTATATTACAATCAAGTGCTACTAGTGGTAATCAATGGTACAAAGATAATAATATAATTCCTGGTGCTACTAATCAAACTTATCAAGTAGTAGCTAATGGAACTTATTTTGTCAAATTAACTTCTAATGGTTGCACTTCAGCTTCATCAAATTCTATCTTAATAAATACTTTAAGCATTAATGATTATAATTCTGATGAGATCACTATCTATCCTAATCCAGCTCAAGATATTTTATATATTCAAACAAATAATACTTTTGTAGAAGCTTTACTCTATGATAATCTTGGTAGATTAATAACTAGTACAAACGAACATCAATTAAATTTAGAAAACGTAACTAATGGAGTTTACAATTTAATAATTAAATTACAAGATAAAGTCATCAGCTTGCCTGTAATGATTAAAAAATGATTTAATTTCTATTAAATAATAAAACTTTATTAGAGTATTCTATTTTAATTATACTATTAGCAAATATATTTATTAAACATATTCTTTGATTATATTTTCATTAATTTTGAGTAATTTAGCAATTAATTACTTGTCAAGCTAAATATAACAATGAACGAAATTAATTTTTTAGATTTATCTTTAGAAGAAGCTATTGCCATATTACCTCCATCAGAAATTAAAGCTAAAAAAATTACTGTAAATAAATGTAAACTATTGACGAAAGAATTGAATATTAGAAATGTAAAAGACTTAATTTACCATTTCCCATATAGATTTTATGATAAAAGAGAATTCAAAAAAATTAACGAGGTTAGTAGGTTTTTTAATCAATTTATATTATTAACAGGGGTTTTTAAAAAATTTTATGAAGAAAATTTAGGTAAAAAAAGAGTCCTCAAAGGTGTTTTCGCAGATGCAACAGGCTCGATAGAAATCACTTGGTTCAATCATTACGATTGGGTAAAAGATAAGATACAAACAGACATTCAATATGTATTATTTGGTAGAGTTAGCTATTATAAAAATTACTATATTGCACATCCTGAAATTAAAACTTTAGAAAAATTCTTAGAATCTGAAGAATATAAAAATCTACATCCTATATATAGTACTACAGAACGTTTAGCTAAAGCTGGGCTAAATTCTGATGGAATAATGAATTTTATTAAAATAGTTTTACCCAAAGCTATTGAAACCATTAAAGAACCCTATCCAGAAAATTTACTTAAACGTGCTAATTTAATAACTATTCAAGAAGCATTACAAAATATTCACTTTCCTAAAACAGAAAAAGATCAAGAAAAAGCAATATACAGAATGAAATTTTCTGAAGCTTTTGACTTGCAACTATTCTATGCTTATCAGAATGCTGTAAAAGATAAACAAGAAACCCCATATAAATTTACTAAAGTTGGTAATTTTTTTAATGAGTTTTACAAAAAAAATCTGCCTTTTGAGCTCACAAAAGCACAAAAAAAAGTAATAAGAGAAATATGGGATGACCTACGCAGTGGTAGACAAATGAATAGATTATTACAAGGAGATGTGGGCAGTGGCAAAACTATTGTAGCTTTAATGTCAATGTTATTAGCTATAGATAATGGCTATCAAGCATGCCTCATGGCACCCACAGAACTTCTCGCACAGCAACATTTCAAAACTATTACTTCACTTTTGAAAGGCTTACCAATAGAAGTAGATTTATTAATAGGTAGTACAACTGCGAAAAAAAGAAAGTATTTATTAAATGATTTATTAGATGGTAAAATAAATATTTTAATAGGCACACATGCTCTCATAGAGGAAGTAGTACAATTCAAAAATTTAGGATTAGTGATTATAGATGAGCAACATCGTTTTGGTGTGATACAGAGAGCAAAACTGCATCTGAAAAGTGATTACCCTCCACATGTGATAGTGATGACAGCCACACCAATACCACGCACCCTCACACTTACTGTTTATGGTGATCTTAGGGTTTCAATCATTGATGAATTACCACCTAATCGTAAACCAGTAAAAACTACTTACATACCATCAGCTCTTAGATATCAAGCTTGGGATTTGATGAGGAAGGAAATAAAAAAAGGACATCAAGCTTACGTGGTTTATCCACTTATTGATGAAAATGAAAAAATAAATTTAATAGCTTTATCTGAAGGATACGAAGCTATAATTACTGAATTTCCTCCACCTAAATATAGTGTTGCTATGATACATGGTAGAATGAATTCTCAAGAGCGTGATGAGATTATGTATAATTTCTCAAAAGGGAAAATCGATATTTTAGTTGCCACCACTGTAATAGAGGTGGGCGTAGATGTACCTAATGCTAGTATAATGATTATAGAAAATGCAGAGAGATTCGGCTTAGCACAGCTACATCAATTACGCGGTAGAGTAGGAAGATCTTCTGAACAAGCGTATTGTATACTTATAGGAGGAGAAAATATTAGTGAAAATGCAGTACATAGATTAAGGGTTATGGTAGAAACTACTGATGGCTTTAAAATAGCTGAAGAAGATTATCGTTTGAGAGGTCCTGGAGAAATAGAAGGTGTCAGACAAAGTGGTGAAAGATTTTTTAACATCGTAGATCCCATAAATGACCAAAACTTAATAGAATACACAAATAAATTTGCAAAAGAAATAATCAAAAATGACCCACTTTTAGAAAAGCCAGAAAATAAATTATTATATTACATAATAGAACAATTCAAAATTCAAGGTTTATCATTATCAAATGTTGGATAAAACAGATTTTTTTAGTAAGATTTATTTCATAATTATTTTTTCAAAAAATTATAGTTTTATTATATATATCATTCGTAATAAAATTTTAGTTTACCACATAAGAAATAAATCATATTGATAAAGTTGGTAATATTTCTATAACCTCTTGTTTTTACTTTTAACAAGGAGAATTTTATTTTTAACTCTTTTCATGACACTAGGAGAAATTTTTGCTTTAATCTAATTAAAAATGAATCTCCAATATGCTTTTATTAATAAATTTTGGTCATCTTACAAAAATATTTTAATTAGATATTCTAAAAATAATCTCTTTGATATACCATGGCTTTTCTAAATTTAATGCCAAACTAAATAAAATCATAGAATCAAATGTTTTATTAATAAACAATATCTTTAATAATCTATATACAAAACTAAAATTTATTAAATTATTTCATACATTTTTCACAAAATCATCATTATTTTTCGATTATTAAATTTGGGAGTTATATATTTTTATATAAATTAAGTATTTTTAGTACAGTATATAATATATTTCTAATAATGTTATAGCTATAAAATATTTTTTTAATATTGTTATAAATAAAGAAGGCTGCATTTCTATGCAGCCTTCTTTATTTATAGACTTTCAATATTATCTATTAATAATTAACTTTTCAATGTGATTAAATGAATCTGCATTTAGTTGTAAATAATATACGCCATCAGTCAAATTAACTAAATCAAGTGAATAGAAAGAACCATTATCTAGCTTTTGTTCCCAAACTATCATTCCTATTGAGTTAAATACAGCGATACTTAGATTATCAATAGTATTATTTTTAAGATCAATGTATATTTTACCATCACTAGGATTAGGATATATTTTACAATTTATATTTTGTATCTCATTAATATTTGTAGTTTGTACAGATACTGGAAAAGCAGGAGAAGTAGCTCCATTACCACAATTATTTGTGCCATAAACTGTTATTACCCCATTAGTAGCTGAAGGTGAAATATTAACAACAATAGTGTTAGTATTTAAGCCTGAAACCAAATTAAATCCTTGTGGTATAGACCAAACATATCCAGTCGCATAAGCTATAGGTTGAACTAAATAAGTAACATTAGTTTGTCCTAGTGTAACAGTAGATGGGCCACTAATATTACTTGCTGCTGCTGGTAATGGATTTACAGTTACATAAAAATTAGAAGATGATTGACTATTACCACATGAGTTAGATGCTACAACACTAATATTACCAGAAGTAGCAGATTGAGAAAAATTAACTAAAATTGAATTTGTATTCGTACCTGATGATATAACAGCACCAGTTGGTAAAAGCCAAGAATAACTAGTAGCATTTGCTACTGGTGAAATACCATAATATACATCTGTCTGCCCCTGACAAACTGTTTGAGAACCTGTTATAGGGCCTGGATTACCAGGTAATGGATTTACAGTTACACTACATGAAGCGCTAGCCGTACTAGATCCAGATGTTACAGTTACAGTGTATGTAGTATTAGTACTAGGTGTAACTGTAGGATTCTGAGTAGATGGTATCGAACTAGATGGATTTGATGCCCATGAATATGTGTATGACCCGGTCCCACCTGATGGAGTAGCCTGTAAACTAACAGATGTTCCTTGGCATACAATAGATGGATTAGCAGAGGCATTTACTGATAATGAACCACCAGATACTATTATTTGTACTGTAGCTGTACCTTGGCATCCAGTAGTATTATCTGTAGCTATTAATGTGAATGTTTGAGATGAAGTCAACGGAATTGTCGTTGGATTTTGAATATTTGGATTTTGTAATAAATTACTAGGTTGCCAAGAATAACTGTAATTACCTGAACCACCATTAGCTGAACCATGAAGAGTAGCTGTAGAGCCTGATGTGATAGTTTGTGTTGTACCTGCACTAACTACTAAAGCTGGACTAACAGTAACTGCTAAAGATTTAGTTGGACCATTACCACAAGAATTAGTACCAGCAACAGTTATATTTCCAGAACTTGCAGTAGGACCAATATTAACAATTAAATTATTAGTATTCTGTCCAGAAACTATTACAAAACCACTAGGAACAGTCCATACGTAGCCAGTAGCATTAGGAATAGAAGGTATATTATAAGAAATATTAGTTGATCCTATACATACACTTACAGGTCCACTTATATTATTAGGTGTAGAAGGTAATGGATTTACAGTTACACTACATGAAGCACTAGCCGTACTAGATCCAGATGTTACAGTTACAGAATAAATTGTATTATTAGTTGGTGTAGCAGTAGGATTCTGTAAAGTAGAAGTAAATCCTTGCGGATTAGAACTCCATGAATATGTATAAGTACCAGACCCTCCAGTAGGTATCGCATTTAACTGAACTGTCGAACCTGCGCAAACATTATTTGGTTGTGCACTAGCTGTTATTGTTAAATTACTTGTTGCTGGATTTACAGTAATATAATCTATTTTTTCTTCAGTATCACTTCCATAAGCATTAGAGACAGTTAATTTAACAGTATAAATACCAGGGGTATTATAAACAACTGTTTTATTTTGTAATGTAGAAGTAGCAGGTGTACATGTTCCTGATGGTTCTCCCACAGCAAATTGCCAATTCCATGATGTAGGATTATTACTAGACAAATCTGTAAAAGTTACACTTCCACCAACTGTAATAGTAGTTGCATTTGCTGTAAAATCTGCTACAGGAGCAGCTCCAGTTTGTGGAGTAGTAATACAAATTGTAAATGTTGTTGTTGTAGGTGCGGTAGCATAATAATGGTATACTCTCACATAATAAGTATTGCCAATAGTTAATCCTGTAGCATTAATAACTTCGGTACCACCTTCTAAAGTAGCATCTATACATGTAATATTAGTCCCAGGACATGATCCTGATCGCAAATCTACAACTGCATCGAAATCTGAAGAACCCACTACAGTAATTGTATGTTCAGTAGCGGTAGCAATAAATTTATACCAAACATCATCATCTGGAGTACCAGTACATCCAGTAACACCAGAATTTGTTGCGCCAGCTACATTGCCAGTTGTAGGATTAACACAATTAGCAGTATTATTAACCGTTAATGTGATTGCACCAGAGCAATTATCATTAGACGGTGCAGCACTAAGTGTTGTAAATGCTTTGGTAGCCCAAGGAGAACCTGTCCAATCACAACCAGTGCGTGCATACATATGCAAATAATATTGCGTGTTTGGTGATAATGTAGCCGGCATGCCTGCAGGTACTAAACATTGCCCAGTTCCATTAGTATTTCCAGAAAAACCACCTGCATCTCCACACCTAGCTATATAATTATTCCAATTAGGAGTAGCTTGATCAGAAATCAACCAATAATAAACTATTGGAGGTGTTCCAGGAGGATTTGTAGGTGCCGACCAAGTAAATGATGCACCAGTTTGGGTAGGTGTAACTTGTAAATTAGTAGGTGGACCAGGAGTTTGGCATGTAGCATTTGTAGTTATACAAATAGTAAAAGTAGTAGTACTAGGCATAGTTGAGTACCAATCATATACCCTTACATAATAAGTATTACCTACAGTAAGGCCTGTAGCATGTATTATTTCAGTGCCACCATCTAAAGTGCTATCTTTGCATACAATGTTTGTTCCAGGACATGAGCCAGAACGAAGTTCTAAAACAGCATCGAAATTAGAAGAACCCACAACAGTAATTATATGTTCAGTAGCGGTAGCTACAAATTTATACCATACATCATCATCTGGTGTTCCATAACTACAACCCGTTACATTAGAATTTGTAGCACCAGACACATCTCCAATTGTAGCATTTGTACAAGTAGTTGTTGGATGAACTGTAAGTGCTATAGCACCAGAACAATTATCATTAGAGGGAGCTGTAGGCTCAAATGTTAACTTGACTTGTGGTTTTAAATTCATGCTACCTGTTATAGCTTCACTACACATTGATTGAGATGAAGAATTAATATACCCTATTCCATTAGTTACCTCTGGTGTATATACATAAACCTGTCCACTACCACTATAATCAGAATTAACACCCCAGCAAATATCAACTACAATATTATCTATGCCATTCCATTGAAAAGGAGTAGTAAATGTAAAAGTTTTCCACCCACTACTATTAAAACTAACAGAGGAAGCAGAATAAACTTGAGTAAGGGTAGTATTAATATTAGAACTTGCATCTGTAGCTGTAGTATGCCCTATTCGAATTTTATAATTTGAATGAGTTTTATCTGCAGCTTGGGAAACATTAAATGCAATAGATTTTAATAAATGTGGTCCTGAAATACCTTGTGCATTAATTTCACTTTTTGTATAAACAAATTGCAAATGTCTACTTTCCCAAAAGACATTAGCAGGTGAAGGATCATATGCTCCACTTTGACTTGTTCCACTTCCTAATGTAATAGTAGTGGCTGTTTGTGATTGTAATGAAGTATACATCCCAATAAACATAATTAATATTGGTATTAACTTCATTAATCCATTAAATTTTAATTTTCTTTTCATAAACTTCACTTTTTTAATGTTCAAAAAATTTTTTTGCAAATATATATAATTTTTTGTAAATATATATAATTTTTACAATAAAATAATATGTATTTATATAAATAATATTTGAATCAAGCTAAAATAAAAAAATTGAAATTGGTATTTAACAAATAAATAAATTATTCCTTTGTGCATATTATTATAGTTCATACAATATATGTTTTATTTATGATAATTTATTTGTAGTAGCAATTCGTGAATTGCCAATACAAGACGTTTTTTAGTGAATCATCTGATAAACCTTGATACTTACTATTTTCAGGGCTAAAGCCCATTTTTCTTCTTTGTTGTCCCACGACCTAAAGGTCGTGGTTAATAGATGGTATGATGATTTGTTCATACGAGGTGTTTTTCATTAGCAGCAATTCGTGAATTGACCATACTATGTGTTTTTTCTGGTGAACCATCTATTTTCAGGGCTAAAGCCCACAGCTTTTTCTTTGGTATTCCACGACCTAAAGGTCGTGTTTAATTAGCAATTCTTTTATTGTCTGAACTACTGATTTTATTCTGATTCTGATGATTTAGAGTTTGTTAGGAATTTAGGCTTTTAATATTGAAATTACTTTTATAGATGCAAGTATCATGATAGAAAATATGGAAATATTATCTAATGATTTTCTTTTTAATTTCTTCGTATTGCATTCTAAAATTTTTATCAACCTCTAATAAACTATTAACATTTTTAATAGCATAAGCTACAGAAGAGTGTTTGCGATTACCTGTAAGTTTACCTATCTCGCTAAGAGTGAGTTTAGAATACTTGAAAGCCATATACATAGCCATATGTCTAGCGATGACGATTTGTTGTTTACGCGATTCACACTCTAGCTCTTCTAAAGAAATAGAAAAGTAATCGCACACTATATGCTTGATCATATCATAAGTAATGTCTTTTTGATTACATTTGATATATTGATCTATTAAACTCTGCACATCAGAAATGTCAAGGTCTTTTTTCACAAAAGTAGAATGAGCAATAATAGCTATGAGCACACCCTCTATCTCTCTAACACTATCTTTTACTTTTTTTGCAATATAATCTATGATTTCATCAGATAAGTGAATGCCATCTTTTTGAATTTTTTTTCTAATAATAGCTTTTCTAGTGTCATAATCTGGTTTAGTGAGCTCAGCAGTAAGTCCCCATTTGAATCTGCTCAATAGCCTTTCTTCTATGCCATCTAGCTCAATAGGAGCTTTATCAGACGTTAAAATTATTTGTTTTCCCTGTTGATGCAAAGAATTAAAAATTTGGAAAAAAACTTCTTGGGTTTTAGGTTTATTGGCAAGATGGTGAATATCATCCATTATCAAAAGATCTACAGATTGATATATCTGAATGAAATCAGCTATATTATCAGATTTTACAACTTTGACGAACTGGTTGAGAAACTCAGCAGTATTCATATATAGAATAACTTTATTAGAAAATTTTTTTCGAGTTTCTAAACCAATAGCATTCACGAGATGAGTTTTACCAAGACCAGTAGCACTATAGAGGAAAAAAGGATTAAAAGAAGTAAGACCAGGATTATTAGCAATGCTAAGACCTACAGCTCTAGCTAATCTATTACATTCGCCTTCTACAAAATTGTCAAAGTCTAGAGTTTCTATCAAATTACTATCAATAGAATAAGTTCTAATGCCTGGGATTAGAAAAGGATTAGGCAAATGATTATTTTTATCTGCATTATTATTTTCAGATTTAAAAGGTATGTGAATATCAGGATTAGCAGTAGCTACTTTATCATTAGAAGGCCATTGTAGAGTAGATGAATCATCATTCTCTTTAGCGATGACCACTTGATAGTAAAGTTTAGCATTAGGTCCTACGAAATTTTTTAAAGCAATTTTAAGAACATCAATAAAATGTGCCTCTATGTATTCATAGTAAAAGGATGATGGCACTTCTATAGTAAGCGTATTGTCTTCAAAAGCTAAAGGCTTAAGAGGCAGAAACCATGTTTTAAAATTTTGAGAATTAACATTTTCCTTAATAAAGTCTAATATATTATTCCATAATAAATCTAATTTAGATATGTTTTTTTGAGTAATTTTTTTGTCTAATTCCTTCATTTTTAAAACTTTATTAATAGTTAATATACTTTCCTCAATTCAAATAGCAAAAGTGCATAAAATTTTTTGAATTAAAAAATTTTTTACACTTTTTTATAAAAAATTTTTTCAGTTTTATTATCAGCAAATAAGAAATCACCAGATGAGCTAAAATAGCAATCTAATTGTGTCATTTGCACTCCAGCATAGGCATTCTGAGTTATTATCACTGGTTTATTATCTCTATTATAAATAGAAATAGGTTTAGGTAGAAGATTATGGCTATGACCACCCAAAATTATATCAATATTAGAGCTAGATTTAGCAATCTCTACATCACCTATTTTGCCATCATCTCCTTTATAACCTAAATGTGATAAACAAATAATTAAATCACATTTGTAATCTTTTTTTAAAAGATAAGTCATCTCGGCAGCAGTCTGCATAGGTTCTTTATATTCAGTATTACCCCAAATATAAGGATCTATCAAGCCTTTAGGGTCTATTCCTAGGCCAAAAACGCCAATTTTTATTTTATTAAATTTATAAATTTTATAAGGATAAACTATTTTTGATAATTTATTATGATTAGCAAAATCATAATTAGAACTAATAACATCAAAATTAGCTAAAGATAAATTTTGTGCTAAAGTATCTAATCCTAAATCAAACTCATGATTACCTATAGTAGTAGCAGTATAATGCATTTTATTCATATACTCTACTTCTATTTTCCCTTTGTAAATATTAAAATAAGGAGTACCTTGATAGAAATCACCTGCATCGAAAATTAATACATTATTATTAGAACGTAATACATCATTTATCAGATAAGCTCTGCGACTATAACCTCCCTGATTAGGATATCTATAATGATTTTTAGGTAAAGGCTCTACCTGGCTATGTGTATCATTAGTATGCAGAATAGTAACCTTTTGTATACCAAGCTCTTCATACAAATTATTGTTTGCGGCGGATTTAGAAATTTTAGGTAAAAGCAGACCTAGTCCTATGCCAAGAGAATACTTAAGGAAATCGCGTCTATCATTATTCATACATAAACCTCCCATCTATTTTAGCAAAAGCTGTTTTATTTTGAGATGTCAATAATTTATAATGCTCAATAATAATATCACGAATGAGAAAAGGAGTGTCTATGCGCTTGATAGGATTTAATAATCCCGTCAAATTGTCACCTCCATTAGCTAAATAATTAGATGTAGCAACCCAGTAATATTGATTTTCAGCAATTTCTTTACCATTGATAAGAGCTCGCCTCAGAGTAGTAGCATTAGCTATTATTTGTAATCCAGCTATTGGCATACCACCTTTTTCTACAATTTGTTTAGCAAGATTTAGTAAATCTTTACCAGAAATTTTTAATAGTGTCAATGTATTATCAAAAGGCATAACAGCAAACACATCCTTCACTCTGATCTCTCCAGCAGGCAAAAAAGACCTAAAACCACCATTATTCATAACTACCATACAAGGATAACCGTTCAAAGAATCTTTTAAGTCTCTATTCACAAAGTCTAAAACTAAATCACAAACAAAATTGCCTAAATTGCCCTCAGGGTCATTCTTTACCATTGCTACTTCATTATACCCTATTACAACCTCCATCAAGCTATCTAATCCTATTTTATATTTATTTATCCAATTCTCTACACTGCTATCACTAATAATAGTGCTATCTACAGCAATAGTTTTAGAAGTAGATTGTCTATTAGTAACTAAATAATTACTACAAGATATCAAAATAGCAAAGAGCAAAAGATATAAGAGCTTTCTCATTAATAATTTTTTGTCAAAATTAACATTTTTTTTAATAAAAAAAAGAAATATTAAAAAATTATTTAATAAAAATTATATTTATTTACAAGATTAAAACTATTACAATACATATTTTACATATATTGATAAAATAAATAGATAAAATGTAAAAAATGATGGATTAAAATAATTTTTTAATTATTTTAACTTGATAAATTAATGAATAATTATAAAAAATCTTCCCTTTGAACTAATAGGATAGAATTTTGATTTACGATTTTATATTCTTCATTATTAATTTCTACATCGATAGCCTGCTTTTGTAAATATACAGCTAGATCGCCCTCTTTGACCTGTAGAGGTAGATAGCGCACCTGCTCACTAGTTTCACGTTTCCAATATTCATCTTCAAAAGATTCACTTGGCAGTGGATAACCTGGACCTACTTTCACGATATATCCATAAGCTACAATTTCTTTTTCATGATAACCTGGTGGCAAAATCAATCCACTAGAAGTTTTTTCGTCTTCAGTAAGAGGTTTTATCAATACCCTATCACTTATTAAAATCACATTGTCTAAACTACTCATATATTTTTATAATTTTTTTGCTAAAAACAAGGTCATTATTTACAAATATTACAAAATATATACCAGCCGACCAATTGGCAGTATTTATAATATTATTACCAGAATAAAAATTTTGAGAATAAATTAATTGCCCCTCTGGAGAATATATGAATAGTTGACCGTTATTATCAGTTTTTAGATTTAAAAAATCATTAAAAGGATTAGGATAAATGTATGAATCATCATTAAATGTGTCAATAGCATTAATATCTGGTTTAAAAACCAATTCGAACCCTTGTGCATTATAAGTATTACTAGAGCTAAACATTATATTAATAGGAAAACTAGAAATATTAATAGGTGAGGGTAAACTATTACCTCTAAGCTCTAAATTGACGCTGCCATCATAACTTTTAATAGTCAAATAATCAGTAGAATCTATATCGAAATAATTAAAAGTAAGTAATAAATTATTCGCATTTTCAGGAGTTATACGCCATCGACAAATTCTAGTGTTATGATAATTATATATATCACTACAATCATTTACTACACCACTGTCAGCAACTATTTGAACTAAATTTGCTGTACAAAAATTATAAAGAGTAGTAGAATAAGATAATAAAAAACCGTCACCTTGTATGCTATCATTAGAAAGGAATTCAATAAAAACAGATTTACTATTTACAGTAATAGCATTTGGAATATTTGTGCCAGTGAAAGTAGCTATTAAAATTCCATTATTATCATCACCTTTATATATTTTGATAACATCGCTAGGATCTGGCAAATCTAGTTTAAGAAAAGTAAGTTTAATGTTTTGAATAGAATCGAAAGGCTTAATTAACCAGCTACAATTAGTATTTGGTAAATAATCATATAAAGGTCCACTGCCATCATCTATGGTACCATCTAGAGTTAACAATGTATCTATATTATTACAATATACAGGATATTGACCTTTAGGAAACATATTAATAACTAATTCATGTTTATGAGTGAAATCAGCTCCAGCAGGTGTGAGATTATTAATATTAAAATATCCATCATAAGCACCACCCCATCCCCAATTAATATGATAAACCATAGTGTCCTGATAGCCATCTAATACAAAAGCATGACCACTTATATACTCTGTATCAGACCAACCACCATAATAAAGTGGAATTTTCTGATCTAAATAAGAACGAAGCAAACTATCCCAATCTAAAGTATATTCATCATGAAATAAATATTTGGTAGAATCATCATAACGAAAGAAATTTTTCATAGCATAAGCAGCTTTATGATTATACATACCTGAACCATCAGGACCATAATACATATCACAAGCTACACCAATATGATAAATAAGTTTTGCTAATTGACGATTTTCTCTATTAGCAGCTATAGGCATCTGATTATAAGAATAATGCTGCTCTGCATAGTTAACATATAAATGACCATAAGTAGTGTCTATATCTGTATATTCTCCTTCACCAACTATAGGCCAACGAAAATAATTAAGCACTTGAGCTAAAGCAGTAGCTACACACCCAGTAACACATCTATCATCTGGACCTGCAGGATCTTTAGGACAAAACTGATTGTAATAAACACCCTGATCCCATTTAGTAAATAATAATGGTGTAACTACTCGATATTGTTTTTCTGCATTTTTTGATAAATCACTAAACCATAAAGCATGCATCTTATTTGATTTTTCGACATATTTAGAAATTTGTCTCAAGAATGATTTAATAGCAGGTTGAGTTATAGGATAATTAAAATCACTCTCCCAAGAATAACCAATTATAGGATGTAATAACTTAGTACCACTAATTAATATAAAACCATTCGGCTTAATATCACATAAATAATAAGTAAAATTGGAATTTTCAGATAAAATTTCAACATTCTCAATACTATATTCTGCATTTTGTGGAAAATATTTATTCACTACATAATGTCCCCATTGTTCAGCTTCTACTTGAGAAACCTCATATTGACTGAATAATAAATATGGTAAAAAAATCAAAAAAAGAATAAAATAATTTTTCATAATCTATTTATTTATTTACAAAAATAAGTGATTTTTTTTAAAAATTATTTATAAATAATAATTTAATTGAATTAGGCGTTTTAGTAATAATTAATTATGGTAAAATAAAATTTATGATGTTCTTCTTGGAGAACTCATTGATTTATTTTTGTTGATAGAGTCTAATATTTATTATTATATTTTTTAATACAAAAGCTTCAAAGTTTTGATAAAAAAACATTAAAAATTATTTTGTGGTTATTAGCATAATGTTTATTTTGACATATTAAAATAAATAATTATAAAACAAAAAAATGTTTGGTTAGATCAATAATAGAGGGAGAAAATTAGAGTAAGAAGATGGAATTGAGGGAGGGAATATATGAACATTTTAGAATGTTAGTAATTTTATATGCTATTATTTAAAATTATGTTATCTTTGCAACAAATTTTATTTAATATGAAAAATATCGTCTCAAACCTTCAAGAGCACCTCTCGCAGGGCAAACAGCTTAACTTAGAATTTCTTAATAATCTCTACAATAAGATGAAACTTCAAGGCAACGATGTAGTAGATTATCAACATCTAAAAGCTCAAAGTGTCTATCCACAATGTCCTAATTGCAAAAGCATTCATATTAAGAAAAATGGGCACCAACAAGGCCAACAGATGTATAAATGTAAAAATTGTGGTAAAAATTTTCGTGAGACTACTGGTACCTTTGTCTATTACCTGCATAAAAAAGAATTAATGCTTGACTACATTCGTCTGATGCTTGATGGCAAAACTTTACGTCAATGCTCTAAAGAACTTCGCATCTCTTTACCTACAAGTTTCGAATGGAGACATCGCATTATATCTGCTCTCAGAAGTTTCGAAAATAATGTAAACTTCTTTGGTATTATGGAAATAGACGAGTTGCAATTGAAATACTCTGAGAAAGGACGCAGATATAAAACGTTAGAAGAATATCTATTAGCCAAAGAGCTAAAAACTCACAATGTAGCTGTACTATCTATGATAGACAGAAGTGGTAATATGCTATGTAAATTGACAGGCTTAGATAATGTGAAACGAGATCAAATAGATAAAATATTATTAGCCAGGATATCTAATAATGCTGTGATTTGCTCACCAGATAATGAAGAATTCAAAAATTTGAAGACACAAAGTATAAAAGATAAAACTATAATTACTCATAGGACAAAAAAGTATGGACAGCACGGTTTAGCAATAGTTAAAGACAAGGAGAATGATTTTGCTGGATGGATAAATTATAAATTTAGAGGAGTGGCAACGAAGTATTTGCAGAGCTATATAATGTGGTATGTAGTAAAGCATAAATATTTATTGAGCAGAGTAATAGATGATATAGGTAGGATGTTGAATTTAGCAGCGTCAGACTGGGAGGCGTGGTATGTATATATTAGGTTGAGATTAAAGCATAGGGAAAAGCTAACATAAATATTAATTTTCACACCTCACCTACTTCCCCCTTACCACCTATTACTCTGCCCTTACAGCCTCAGCCGGTGATATCTGCCTTATTACTACTCGTGGTATTATTATCCCTAATAATCCAAGTATTATTATTGCTAGGTTTGCAATTATAAAATAGTCTATATTTAACTGCATTGGTACATAAGACATGTAATACATTGTCTCATTTAGTGGGATTATATGCCATAAATTCTGAATAATTATTATTACAATTGTGATTACATTACCTATTAATAAGCTGTAGATTATATATCTCATCGTAAGCCATAGAAATACTGTTGAAAGTTTTTTATTTGTCATACCTAAAGTCTTCATCAAACCTATAAATTTGATTTTTTCTAATATCAAAATCAGCAATATTCCTATGATATTGATAAAAGCTACTATAGCCATTAATATATATATAACTATCACGTTACTATTGAGCATTTCTAACCAAGAGAAAAAGCGACTTTCTTTTTCTCTGACATCTATTAGTTGAACGTCATAATCTAGTTTTTGCATGATTATTGGTTTTAGAAAATCAATGAAGTCTATATTTGACAAAAATATTTCATAAGCTCCTACTAATGTATCTCTCCATCCATCAAGTTGTTGTGGTATTTTTATATTTCCAAGTATATAATGATTATCATAATCTTGCAATCCAGTATTATATATACCCACAACTTTCAATTTTCGCCCTCGTGGAGTATATTGTCCCTCTTTGAAAAAATACACTCTCACAGCACTATCTACATCTAAATTGTATTTTTTAGATATATTTTCTGAAATGCAAACTTCGTTAAGTGCAGTATCTAAATTTGGCAATCTACCCTTTACTATATTTTTATTAAAAAAATCGGTAGGATATTCTCTATTTATACCTTTGAAGACAATGCCCTCTATTAAATCATTCTCGTGTAAAATAGCTGGTTTTTCTATTACTGGTGCTACAGCAATTACATTTTTTATAGATTTAATGCTCTCTACATCATCACGTGGATAAGTTATTGGGTCTGTGCTAAAAGCATCTGCTATGTTGCTATAATTTGCTATTTGCAAATGTCCATTAAATCCTACAACCTTATTTTTAATTTCAGTTTTGAAACCTCTAATTATAGAAAAAGATATCAACATAGCTATTATACTAATAGTAATAGATATCTGAGCAATTATGAGCACTGGTCGTGCTGAACCTTCTTGTTTATTTTTTATTAGTTTAGATGATAGATACCTTGAAAGTTTCAATTTTTTTTACAAAAATAAAGAAAATTAGTAAAATATTATTCTCAAATTAAAGTAGTTATTCATGATTTTATCATTTATAAAGCATCACGAGATATTTATCCTGATAATATGGCAAATCTATTATTTCTTTAAGAGATTTAATATTATATTTATAATTTAATGAAGGGATTTCATCGAAAACATCATCACCTTTAAGGTAAATTAAAAATGGTTCAGATTGTAGAGGGCGAATCTTTGGTGTAATCCAATTAATCAAGGTTTGCATATTTCCTACTGCTCTACCAATAGCTAAATTATATGTTATATTTAGGTTTTCTACTCTTTCATTTACAACTGTAACATTGGTTAATTGTAAGCTATAAACTATTTCTTTTAAAGCAATGATTTTATTTTTTCTAGAATCTATAAGGATAAACTCTGTTTGTGGAAACATAATAGCCAAAGGTATACCAGGTAACCCGCCACCAGTACCTATATCTACAACTTTTTGTTGAGGAATAAAATTGTAAAATTTAGTAATTGCAAGGCTATGAAGTAAATGATGTTCTTCGAAATTATCCTGATCCTTTCTAGAAATTAGATTTATTTTGGTATTCCAATCTAATAAAATATATTTATATTTTTCTAATTGAGATAACTGAAGGTCAGATATTTCATTAAAATACTTTTCAACCAATGGCAGCATGTAATCAATTTATTTTTAGATGCTAAAATAAATTTTTTCGAAATTATCTAAAAATTCATCATGTATTAAGCTATTGCTGGCAATAATTTCTTTAGAAAATAATACTTCCTCACCGCCAGTAAAATTTGTAATTTTACCACCAGCTTCTTTTACGATTATCACACCACCAGCTACATCCCATGGGCTGAGTCCATATTCATAGAATCCATCTACTCTACCACACGCTGTCCACGCTAGGTCAGCTGCTGCACTACCTAAGCGACGTACACCATGAGAAACTTTTATGAGATGATAGAAAAAATCTACATATTCTTTTAATTTATTGAAATCTTGATATGGAAAACCTGTTGCCCACAAAGAATTATTAAAACTAGATGTTTTAGACACATGAATTTGTCTATCATTAAGATAAGCACCATGGTCACGAATAGCATGAAACATTTCTTTATGCAAAGGATCATAAACTATTCCCAGCAGTAGTTCTTGTTCTACAGCTAGAGCTATGCTCACAGTATAAAGAGGAAAATTATGAACAAAATTTGTAGTACCATCCAATGGATCAATGATCCAGCTAAGCTCATCTAATATTTCTAAACTATGAAATTCTTCACTTAAAAAACTACTATTTGGCAATAAAATCGATAACCCATCAATTAATTTTTCCTCTGCAGTTTTATCTACGTAAGAGACTAAATTACGTGGTGACTTCTCCTCTACTCTATTCATATCGAAATTTCGCCTTTCGTTTATTATGAAATCGCCTACTTCTCCAACAAGCTCTATCACTTTTGGCATTAAAATCTCTACTAAACTTTCATTTCTCATTATTCTATTATTTTAGCTATTATTCTATTATTTTCTATCTTTTCTAATCTTACCTTAGAAATTTTATTAATTAAATTTTCATCAAAATTACTAAAAACTCGAATATAGTTCTCAGTATATCCACTGATAAAACTATCTTCATTTTTTGCCTCCCATAGAACATTGGCAGACATATTTAGAAAATTTTTACAAAAATCTTCATGTTTTTTATTACTCAATTTAATCAGAGCAGTAGATCTTTGTTTTTTAATTTCTGGTGCGATTTTATCATCAAAATTAAATGATCTAGCTAATGGTCTATCACTATATGGGAAAACATGTAAATATGCAATAGGCAAATCTTTTAATAATGTATACATCTCATTAAAGTCATCATCACTCTCACCTGGGAAGCCTACAATGACATCATTAGCAATGAAAGCCTCTGGAATAGATTTTTTAATTGAATAAATCAGATTAATAAAATCTCTAGAACTATATCTACGTCTCATCAATTTCAAAATCCTATCGCTACCATGCTGTAGAGGAATATGAAAATGTGGCATGAAAACCTCTGTATTTGCTACTAAATCTATTATTTCTTGGCTCAATAAATCTGGTTCTATAGAGCTAATACGGAATCTCATAGGATAATGCTTATTTGCAATAGTTTTTAGTAAATTATAAAAATTTTCATCATTATTTTTACCAAAATCTCCTATATTTACTCCAGTGAAAATAACTTCTTTTATTCCTTCGTCTACCAATTTATCTAATTGTGCTAATATATCATCTATCTTAGCACTTCTGCTACGTCCACGTACATATGGTATAGTACAATAAGTGCAGAAATAATCACATCCATCTTGGATTTTTAGAAATGATCTAGTCCTATCAAACGTGCTAACAGCTAATTGAAAATCAAAATCATTAGAAATATAATCACATTTTTCATTTTCTATAATCTCGGGTAGCATCATTTTGTCTTTATTTCCTAATGCCCAAGTAGTTTTATTAAAAATTGTATTATCCGAGGATAAATTATCTACCATACAGCCAATGAGAGCTATCTGAGCTGTAGGCTTGGCATTTTTCACTTTATTAATAATCTGACGAGTCTTTTTGTCAGCGGTAGCAGTAACTGTGCAACTATGTATTATATAAATATCTGCATCTTCATCAAAAGATACAATTTCATAATATTTTTTTCTAAATTTATCTAATAAAAATGAAGATTCAGCAAAATTAAGTTTACAACCTAACGTATGAATAGCAATTTTTTTATTCCTAGACATTATAAATTTTAGAAAATTATAATGCAAAATTAACAAAAATAGCTGTTATAGTAAAATGTTAAAATGTCAATATTTTATCACAATCTAGCACCCATTGAGTAAACTCTTTCATATTACTCATTTGTACATTGGGTATTAAATCGCTTTCATCTATACCTCTCACAGCAGCGCAGCTACTACATACTTTAACCTCTGCTCCATGAGATAATATACTTTTGATCATACGCTCAATATTATATTGTCCATCTGAGGTTTTTTGTTCAGATTTAGCACAAAAAATTGCATCTGCGAATAAAAATACTTTAACTGAGACATTATCATATTCTTTTTGCAATGTCATAGCTGTCCTCAATGCATTATATGGTCTATCATCACCATAGGGAGCATCATTAATTACAATTAAGATATTCATAATGTTTTATTTTTTATTTATAAAATTAAAAATTCTTTCTGTAGCTAATTTAGAACTAATTACTACCATTGGTAAACCAGCACCTGGCAAGGTAGAAGAACCAACGTAAAAAGTATTTTTAAAAAATTCATCAAAATTAGCAGGTCTGAAAGCACCTATTTGATTCATTTTATGAGATAATCCCAGACCGGCACCTTGATACAAGTTAAACTTATCTCGCCAATCTTCGGGTGAAAAAGCTTCTCTAACAATAATATTTTGAGAAATATCTTGCTTTATTCGTTCAGAGAAATCAGTTATAATACTTTCTATAATTAATTCTTTATCTTGCCAATTATTTTTATAAATGAGATTAGGTACAGGACATACAAAAAATAGCGCTTCGCATCCATCAGGTGCACATTCTGGATTATTTTTAGAAATCACATTTACATAATAATAAGGTTTCTCTAAAGTACCAGGATCCGTCATAACTTGTTTAGAATATTGTAGATAATTACTACCAATGAAATAATTATGGTGCTCTATTTGTGGCAATTTTGTATTAATGCCCAAATAGAATGTAAGATATCCCATTGTCCAACTCATTTTATTTAAATGACTGTCATCATATTTTTTTCTTTTAAAAACTTTTCCTCTGAAAAAAGCAGCATCAGCATTTATGAGATATACATCTGCTTGCCATTTTTTACCATTTTTATCTATTAAATATTTTAAACTATCTCCATCACTATAATAATCTACTATTTCTGTTTGAAAATTAAAATCTACATTATAATTTTTTAATAAATTTATCAAACTCTCAATGATAGTATACATCCCACCTTTAACATTATAATATCCACTGTGTCTAAACTCAATATGAGATAATAAAGTATATATAGCATTGGTATCAAAAGGTGTACGCCCTAGAAAAAAAGCAACTAATGAAATTATCTGTTTAGCTTCTTTGGAATCAAAATATTTACTTACTTGTTGCCAAAAATTTTTAGTTAATACAGGTAAGTGTTTAGGATTTACCTGCATTAAAGCTTTTAAGTAGTCAAAAATATTATCAAAGTTTTGTTTAATTACTACATTTACTGTATCATTATATAGTTCAGAAGATTTGTTCAAATACAAATTAAATTTTTCTTTAAAATTAGGTTCAATATTTTCAAATTGTTCACTCAATTTATCTAGATCTTTATATAAATAAAATTTTTTATCACTACCTCTGAAATGTACTGTATATAATGGGTCTAATTCAATAAATTCGAAAGGCATTGGTAGACCGCAATCATTCATCAATTCTTCAAATTCATATGGCATACTAAAAAAACTAGGGCCAGTATCAAATCTAAAGCCTTCTTTTTCCAAAATATTTAATCTACCTCCTGGTGTATCTGCTTTTTCTACAAAGACTACGTCATAGCCATTACTAGCTAATCTGAGGCCAGAAGCTAATCCTCCCAACCCAGTACCTACTATTAAAATTTTTTCTTTCATTATATTGTTTTTTTTATTAATTCTGGATATATTTGATTTTTTACCCATAGAAAATTGGGTTCTATTTTCAAAACTTTTTTAGCATATTGTAATGCTTTATCATATTGTTTATTATCTATGTAGCAATTGATAATAGTAACCAATAGGTTTAAATAATTCCAATTATTTTTGAGCATCTCAGGATTTCTTTCTATAATATTCAATGCTTTTAAATAATAATCGATAGCTTTGACTTTAGAGCCTCCAGCTATAGCAGGAGCATAGTAATAAATGTTTGCTAGTTGTAAATAAGCAAAATAATTATTAGGATCTATCTCTATGGCTTTATTAGCATATGATTGACTTTTCATTCCTATCAATGGGGCTTTGTATGGGTTAATGCCAATTTCGAAACCTATAAAAGCAGCTTTGTATGCATTTATCATAGAAGTATTATAGCTTATATTTTCCAAATATTCTAATCTTTTTTGTGCTCTTTTTAGATAGGATTTTGCTTCATCATTTTTTCCATTATCGATGCACCAAGCTATATAGCCGTATTCATAATTTATTAGATCAAGCTTTGCTCTATTGGTTAAATATTTTGAGTTGTTTAGAGAGTCGATTAATTCTCGCCAATCATTCATTTTGCCTCTAATATATGCTTCATAAATTTTTTTATTATTTTGGCTAAATAAGTTGAAAGATATAAAAAATAAAATTATTAATATCGTATAATTCTTTCTTTCCATTGATAATCTTTTTTGTTTTTTCTTATAATACTATAAAACATTACATGAATCATAAATACTAGCTGTAATGGGAAAAGTAATAAATTTAGAAATGGTTTTTGTTTAGTTAAAATAGAATATAAAATCTGAATAATAATTAATAATAAAAAATATGTAATTACTAAACTATTATTCAAAAACATTATAGGTACAAAGCCCAATGTAGCAAATAGCCAAAACATAAAAGCTATTATGGGTTGATTACCAAAAAACATATAAATATTTTTAGCAAAACCATTCAAAGCTTCTTGGTAGGAAGTGTACATCCTACATTGTACTCTTTTATCTCCTGTTATACAAACTATTTTAATATTTTGCTTCTTATAATATCTAGCTATATTTATATCTTCTACGTGTGAATTTTTAAATTTTTCATGGGGATTTACCTTCTTATATGTATCGGCTTCAAATAGCATAAATTGACCATTAGCAGCACTATGAGCTGAAAATGGAGATTTTTGAACAAATATTAATGGCAAAAGCGTAAGTAATATATAATTCATAATAGGTACTGATATTTTCTCTCCCAAAGTTTTTAAAACCTGAATAGGAAATATAGATAATAAACCAAGATTGTGCTTTTTGAGATGAGCCACCACACTAGGAACTATATCGTCATATAATCTCACGTCCGCATCAATGAATAAATAATATTTACCATGAGCATTTTTAGCTAAATTATAGCAAGCATAATTTTTACCTAACCATCCATCAGGTAATTCTTTCCCTTTTATTAGTTTAATGTTTGGATTTCTGTTTACATATTTCTCAACTATTTGACATGTATTATCTGTAGATAAATCATCATATATGATGATTTCTGTATTTTGTAATTTTAAATTTTGTAAATTTTCTATTAATTGAGCTATATTCTTTTCTTCATTTCGCACAGGTATCAAAATAGATACTTCTGGGTTATCTAGTAAATCTGTACTCTTGATTTTTTGACGAAAAATAAAATTTATCACTATCGTAATAAATTGATAAATAATAAATATAAAAGAAAATATAGCTATATACACCATTATGAAATCTTATTTTTTTGAGTTTCCAGACTATCTACATAAAATTGATTGTAAACTAACCTAATATCTTGATTTTTTAATTCATAACTAGATATACCTTTCAAATACATAAATACTGTGGGTTTAGGATTAGAAAAATAATCAACAAAATTAGCTAATAGTATAATTTGTATTTCATTATTAGTTTTTTGTATAATTTTTTCAATACCATTTTTAAAAATTATCTTATCATTATAAATAGAATTTATGGCGCCTTGAGGAAACATAAATATCATATTTCGAGGATTATGTAAAAGAGTAACTGCATAATCTATAGATTCCATGACAGAACGAGATCCAGGATTTACTGAAAATGCTCCAGAATAATTAAAATACCAATGCTTCTTTAATTGGTTTTCTAACATCATAAAATGAAACTTTCGGTGTATTAAATTTAGATTTAAATGCATTATCCAGAATCCATCCCACCAGCTAATATGATTAGCTATTATCAAAATAGGTAATCCATTATCTTTGAAATCTGATATTAGCTCAATGTGATCAAAATTTTTTCTAATCAAATATTTAGTATAAAACTGAAAAAAAGGGTATATAACAAAATGATGTTTAGCCTTTATCATAGAATGAAATTAAAAAAAATTGCCAAAAATATAAAAAAAGCAAATTGAGTAAAAAATAATGTAATAGCTAAAGGATTAAGTGTATTTAACTTAAATATCTTAAATAATAACACAAAAATCATAGATATAACATACCAATGCAAATAATTAGTAATGGGTATAGTATTTTGCTCCCATGACCACATATTTAGTGCAGGTGCTACGTGCTCTAATGCTAAATCATATAAAACCATTAATAATGGAGCTAATATTATGACAAAAATGGGTTTTAACCCTAAATGATCCCAAAATGAAGTGCTACAATATGTGAGAAAAAGCCAATTAAATCCAATCAATATTGGGGTTTCTAATATTTTGATACCTAAAGCATCGCCATAATTATATGTACCAAATATTTTACCAGTTTTCACACCTAATACTTCTAAAAAAAAGCTTGATAATAGAATAGAAATAAAAATAATAATATGTTTACTATCATATGGATAGTGATATATAGCTAGTAAATAAATATTTAATATTAAAGCTAATGGTGTTATAAAAATAAAGATATCCCTAGTATAGGGTATTATAAAACCTAAAATACCAATTGTATAAAATACAAAAATAAATTTTTTTATCTCTTTTAAAGATAATTTATCCTTGGGATATAAACTCATTTATTTAAAATTTAGTTTTGACTTATCCATAATATCTTATTAGTATCATAACCAATTTTTTTTGCAATTGTCAAATAATGCAATTTAATATTATCAGGTATATACGGCTGTCTAGATAATATCCATAGATAATCTAAGCTCTCACCTATCACCAAAGCATAATTATAATTACTATCAATTGATATCACGTTATAACCAGAATAAAATGGACCAAAAAAAGAAACTTTTAGCATTGCAATATCATTTTCATTAACCAATTTAGCCTTGCCTATTGCCTCTTGCCATTTATTTTTCAGAGTATCATATCCTCTATTTAATACTTTTACAGTTCCATTTTTATTTAATGAGTACTCTGCAGTAGTGTTTATCAAACCACTTTCATATTTAAAGTCTATACGAGCTATTTCATACCATTTGCCTAAATATTTTTCTAAATCAAAGGGACGATATGCCTGTGCACCCTCTGGTATTGTAACTTTTGAACATGATAAGCTTAGTATAACTACTGCTAAAAAAATTAGATTTTTTGTTTTCATAAATTTTATATTTTTTTAATTATTATTATAAATTTCAGCAAAATTATTTTCTACAAAAGCTAATATTCTATTAAAAATAATTTTAAACCAAATAGTATATTTATCTGGATTTTCATTAAGATCTTCTATTATTTTATAAATATCCAAATAAATATATTCACATACCTCATTATGATTTATAATGGGAAGATCATCAGACAAACCTACAAAAACATGATCATATTCATGCTCTATGAGTTCATTATTCAATTTTTCATCATATATAAAATCAAATAATTTAGATAATTTAACATTTTTGATGCCCATCTCCTCAAATAATCTTCTGTTAGCTGCATCCAAATTGGTTTCGTTTGGGAAAGGGTGTGTACATGCAGTATTAGACCATAAACCAGCAGAATGATATTTATTTAGAGCTCTCCTCTGCAATAACAATTCTTGTTTAGAATTAAAAATAAAAACTGACACAGCTCTATGTAATAAACCTTTTTGGTGAGCTACTAACTTATCAATATATCCGATAGGATTATCATTATTATCTACTAAAATCACTAAATCTGTCATAAATTATGATTTTTTAAATGTTAAATATCTAAAGTATTGCTGCACTATTACTATAAATTTTCTGAAATTTGATAACCTTATTCTTTTAGATAAAATAGCTTCATATGACAATTTTCGCATTTTTTTAAATAGTTTAAGATAATATGAATATGCTATAGAAACGGCAAGTTCAGAACGTCCATGTAGATATTTAATTCCTTTATATGCCTCTTTAAAATCGTTTTCTATTGATCTTTCAATTAATTTCTTAGTATTATTATCAAATTTTCCATTACTAATTTCAGGAAAATAAATTCTACCTAAATATTGCGTGTCAAAATTTAAATCTCTTAAGAAATTTACTTTTTGAAAAGCAGAACCTAACTTGCGCGCAGAATATTCTAATTTATCATATAAATTATCATCTCCGTCACAAAATACTTGCAAACACATCAACCCTACTACATCTGCAGAACCATAAATATAATTTTCTATTTCGATCTTGGTTTCATATTTCTCTATTGTGAGATCTGACTCCATACTTTTTATAAAAGCTTCTATATGCTCTCGCTTGATATTAAATTTTTTCACTGTATCTACGAATGAAACAATAATAGGATTGGTATGAATATTATTATTTATAGCATAATATAGATCTTCCTTCAAATCATCTAGTAAATATTGCTGATTGTGACCAGCAAAACTATCCACAATCTCATCAGCTAATCTAACAAATCCGTAAATAGCATAAATAGCCTTTCTTTTTTCACTCTCTAGTAAAGATGTAGCTAGTGAAAATGAAGTACTATAATTTTTAGTAATTAACTTAGAAATTTCATAACTATTTTGTATGAAAAAATTTATATCCATTTAATATTAAATATAATTTTAACACAAAATTATATTTATAATTTGAATAATTACATAAAAAATGATATTTATTAATAAAAAATGTATAGTAATATACAAATATTTACATAAAAAAGGCTGTAATGCTAATAAAATATATATAATCGTTTTACAAATAGACTAATGTGCTTATGTTTAATACTCTAGACATTATTATTTTTTATCTCTCATACCATTTCTGCAAAGACACCATCTTCGCATTTGAAAGTTTTCTGTGGATAAGACTGTATAGATAATAAATCATGTGTAGCCATTATAATAGCTCGATTATTATTTTTTAATTTTATCAAAATATCCAAAATATCTTTTGATGAAGCTAAATCTAAGTTGCCAGTTGGTTCATCAGCTAAAATCAGCTCTGGATCATTTAATAAGGCTCTAGCGATAACTAGTTTTTGTTGTTCACCACCAGATAATTGATGAGGCATTTTTTTTCTTACATCTCTCAGACCAACCATTTCTAAAACTTCGTCTATTTTATCGTTAATTTGGTTTTTATCTTTCCAACCAGTTGCTTTTAGCACAAATTCTAAGTTTTTTTCTACATTTCTATCTATTAATAATTGAAAATCTTGAAAGATAATACCTATTTTTCTTCGTAACTCTTGAATTTGTTTAGGTTTGATGTTTTTTAAATCATAGCCCAGTACTATTCCTTTATCTCCATTAAAAGGTTGATCGGCATACAATGTTTTTAATAATGAAGATTTACCACTTCCTGTTTTTCCTATCAAATAGATAAAATCTCCTTTTTTCAATCTAAGAGATACACCTTGTAGAACTATTCTATCCTGTATATTAATATTAGCATTTACGAGTTCTACTAATACATCTGAATTAATATTTTCAATAATTTTATTTTCTTTTTTCATATCACATTTAATTTATCATGTAAATATTTTCTAATATTATCAACAGAAATGCGATCTTGTAGCATACTATCTCTTTCTCTTATTGTTACAGTATTATCTTCTAAGGTTTGTCCATCCACAGTGATGCAATATGGTGTACCGATAGCGTCCTGTCGGCGATAGCGTCTTCCTATGCTGTCTTTCTCATCATATTGGCATAGATAATATTTTTTAAGATCATTAAAAATATTTAATGCATAGTCATTCATACCATCTTTTTTAACTAATGGTAGAATAGCAACTTTAATAGGTGCTAAGAAATCTGGTATTTGAAGTACTACTCTAGTACTGCCATCACTTAAAGTCTCTTCAGTATAACCATATGATAGTACTGCCAAAATAGTTCTATCTAAACCAACAGATGTTTCTACTACATAAGGAATATATGAATCTTGAATATCAGGATCGAAGTACAACATTTTTTTACCACTAAACTCTTGATGTCGCTTGAGGTCATAATCTGTACGTGAGTGAATGCCTTCTAGCTCTTTGAATCCAAATGGAAAATCATATTCTATATCTACAGCAGCATTAGCATAATGAGCTAATTTTTCGTGCTCATGCCAGCGATATTTTTCTTTAGGTATTCCTAATGAAAGATGCCATTGCATTCTTTGCTCTTTCCAATATTCGAACCATTCTTTTTCTGTGCCTGGTTTCACAAAATATTGCATTTCCATTTGTTCGAATTCTCTCATTCTAAAAATAAATTGTCTAGCTACAATTTCATTTCTAAATGCTTTGCCAATTTGAGCTATACCAAAAGGTACTTTTTGCCTAGAGGTTTTTAATATATTTAAATAATTCACGTAAATACCTTGCGCAGTTTCTGGTCTTAGATATATTGTCATTGTATCCTCTGCAGTACTACCCAGCTGAGTGCTAAACATTAAATTAAATTGTCTAACCTCCGTCCAATTACTAGTACCACTGACAGGACAAACTATCTTTAGTTCTTCGATTAATTGCTTCAGTCCAGCTAAATTGTTTTCTTCTAATAATTTTACTAATTTATCAGTAATTTCTTTAGCTTCATCAGTATATTTTTTTACTTTTTCATTAGTATCTCTAAATAATTTTTCATCGAAATTATCTCCGAAGCGTTTTTTAGCTTTCTCTACTTCTTTTTCTGCTTTTTCATAAAGTTTTTCGATATAATCTTCTACTAGCTGATCGGCTTTGTATCTGATTTTGCTATCTTTATTGTCTATTAATGGGTCATTGAATGCATCCACATGTCCACTAGCTTTCCATACTTTAGGATGCATCAAAATAGCAGCATCTATTCCGACAATATTTTCGTGAAATTGGACCATGCTCCTCCACCAATACTGTTTTATATTATTTTTGAGCTCTACGCCATACTGTCCATAATCATATACTGCTGATAAACCGTCATAAATTTCTGAAGATGGGAATATGAAACCGTATTCTTTGCAATGTGAAACAAGTTTTTTGAATAGTTCATTATCTTGAGCCATAATATTTATTTTTTGCAAATTTCGTAGTTTTTTATTATTTAGCAATATTATTTATGAAATAGCAACAAAATAACAAGTCAATAAACATTAAGGAACTAGCAAATACTGCTGTGTAGTATTGCAAATATTAAATTTTTTTTAAAAAATTAAATAAAAAAATCATAATTTTGTCAATTTAATTAAAAAAATAAAAGATGAATACAGCTATAGATAGAGTGAGTGAGAGGCGTTCACTATTGAGTATAGGAATATTATTTTTTGTATTTGGATTTTTTACATGGCTGAATAGCATACTGATACCATATTTCAGGATAATTTGCGAAATAGGATGGTTTGAAGCCTTCTTAGTAACAGCAGCTTTTTATATATCATATTTTTTATTAGCCATTCCATCAGCATTATTATTAGAGCGAATATCATTAATCAGAGGTATATTGATAGGATTAAGTTTGATAATATTAGGCTCTTTGATATTTATTCCAGCAGCCATATACAGATCTTTTCCTACATTTTTAATAGGATTATTTCTGCAAGGAGCTGGCTTGACATTAATGCAGACTGCATCTAATCTATATGTTACATTATTAGGCTCCATAGAAAGTGCAGCTAAAAGAATTAGCATCATGGGGATAGCAAATAAAATAGCTGGAGCATTAGGTGGTTTGATATTAGGAGGAGTATTATTTGGCTCTACTAAAGCACAAGACATTAGTTCACACATTAGTCAGCTATCAGCAGCAGATAGAATCGCTTATTTAGATAATTTAGCACATTCTATAATACCACCATATCTAATAATGGCTATCTGCTTAATAGCATTAATGTTTATCTTTTATGCTATGAAGCCTGTAGATACTAGAGAAAAAACAAAAAAACAAAAATACTCTTTCAGAGGTATACCTACACATTCATGGTTAGGATTTATAGCGATATTTTTATATGTAGGAGCAGAAGTCATAGCAGGAGATAGCAGCGTAGCATATGCACAAACGTCTAATTTACAACCTTTAAATTTATGCATCGCCAACTGGTGCATAGATTTAAGTACTCCACACTATTTCACTTCATATGTAATGGCTGGGATGATAATAGGCTATTTGCTAGGAATAGTTCTAATACCCAAATATATTTCGCAAGAAAAAATGCTTATGCTTTTCAGTATTTTAGGAATCATTATAACAATTGCCATTTTAATATTACCACGAAACATTTCTGTATTTGCTGTTCCTGTATTAGGTTTTGCACATTCAATAATGTGGCCTAGCATATGGCCTATAGCTATCAGAAATTCCGGTGATAAAGCAGAAATCGTCTCAGCACTTCTGATAATGGGAATCATAGGTGGTGCTATCATGGGTCCATTCTTTGGATGGCTAAGTGATAAAATTAATATGCAATATGCTTATAGCATTTTATTAATTTCTTATTTATATTTAATTTTTTATAGTAGAATAGGTGAAAGAGTGAAAAGAGACAGGGTGACAGGGTGACGAGAAGACTGGGAGACTGGGGAGACTGGATGATTAGATGACTATAAGACTGGGTGACGGAGTGACTGGGTGACGAGATGACGTGGAGACTGTATTACTGGAAGACGGGAAGACAAGAAGACAAGGAGACTATAGGAGAAGGCGGCTTGGCGACTAAATGAAGGTCTTTTCATTGGGGTAATTCATATTTGATGCTATTTGCTATTGAAGGAAATTCGATTTTGGGCAATTCACGAATTGCCCCTACAAGGCGTTTTCTAATGAATTAACTAATGATCTGCGATTATTTATATTTCAGGGCTAAAGCCCATTCCTCTTATTTGTCGTTCCACGACCTAAAGGTCGTGGTTTATATCTATCTCATTGATATTCTACCTAAAGGTCAAGTCATTAATAGGAATTCGTGATTGACCCTACAAAGTGTTTTGTCTGATGTATCATCTATTTTCAGGGCTAAAGCCCACCACCTTTTTCTTTGCTTTCCCACGACCTAAAGGTCGTGGTTAGTATCCAGTCTTTTTTGTTCGTCCTAAAGGTCGAGTCATTAGTAGAAATTCGTGATTGACCCTACAAAGTGTTTTGTCTGATGTATCATCTATTTTCAGGGCTAAAGCCCACCACCTTTTTCTTTGCTGTTCCACGACCTAAAGGTCGTGGTTAATAAACAACTTTTTGACACCTGCCCTTAAGTTTGAGATTAATAACCACCTATTTCATTTCTAATCTGTAAGCTAAAGTTATTATTTAGAACTTTTGCATATGACATGATGGTCAGTACTACATATCAATAATAGTCTATCCAACACTCACTTCTATTAACCACGACCTTTAGGTCGTGGTCTCAATAAAACAATTAATCGGGCTTTAGCCCTGATAATTTTAGTTTAATCATATAAATTTCGATAAATATTTATTTTATGTTTATCTATGATTTATCATAAAAGCTTTTGATTTGTCATAAAACCTTTTATAATCATTCTAAAACTCCTAATCTTAAAAATTATATTTGTCTTTCCACAATTTTTTCAAATAATTTTTTAGTTCATTTTCTTTGGAATTATCAGCAGGGAAATAAAAGGTAGTACCAGAAATCTCGGTTGGCAAACATTCTTGCTCAATGAAATGATTGGGAAAATCATGCGGATATTTATAACCTTTATGATAATTGAGAGAGCGCATTAGTTGAGTAGGAGCATTACGTAGATGCAGTGGTACAGAGAGATTACCAGTTTGATGAATTAATTCAGTAGCTCTCTCTATAGCCATATAGCTAGCATTACTTTTAGGAGATGAAGCTAAATAAACAGCACACTCAGCTAAAACTATTCTAGCCTCTGGCATACCAATTTTATGAACAGCATCGAAGCAAGCATTTGCTAAAAGTAGAGCATTAGGATTCGCCAAGCCTATATCTTCAGATGCTAAGATGATCATTCTACGAGCAATAAATAGAGGATCTTCGCCACCTTCGAGCATTCGTGCCATCCAATAAATGGCTGCATTAGGATCACTATTTCTTATAGATTTTATAAAAGCAGAAATAAGATCATAATGATATTCTCCTTGTTTATCATAAAGAAGGAATTTTTGTTTCACTATTTCCTCCACAGATTCATTAGTTATTACTACAGTATTATCATCAGAGCTATCAACTAATAGTTCTACTACATTATAAAGTTTCCGAGCGTCTCCTCCACTATACGTAAATAAAGCTTCTTTTTCTTGAATATCTAAAGATATATTTTTTGATAAATAGAAATCTATGGCTCTTTGCAAAAGTTTTTCTAAATCAGAAATATCTAAAGGTTTGAGAACATACACCTGACAACGTGACAATAATGGAGAAATGATCTCAAAAGAAGGATTCTCGGTTGTAGCACCTATCAAAGTAATAGTACCTTTCTCTACAGCATGTAATAGACTATCTTGCTGAGATTTAGAAAATCGATGTATCTCATCTAAAAATAATATAGCAGTTTTATATGGTTGAGCTTTTTGAATAATGCTTCTGATGTCTTTCACACCAGCATCGATAGCATTCAATTTAAAAAAAGGGACCTGTAGTTCATCAGCTATTAACCCAGCAATAGTAGTTTTACCAGTACCAGGTGGCCCCCATAATATGATAGAAGGTAAAGTTTTAGTTGATAATAACTTACGAATCACACCATTTTTACCAACTAAATGTTCTTGTCCTACAAATTCTTCCCAATTTGTTGGTCTCAATTGCTCTGCTAAAGGAATAGACATAATGCAATTTTATTCTACTATCATAATAGAACCTTGATAAGTATAAAAGATAGTAGGAGTATGAGAATAAGAAAATAATATTTTATAAGAATAGACACCTGGTTTTACTTTTTCGCCATTATAAGTGCCATCCCAGCTATCTGCTAAATTAGTAGTGTAAAAAATCTGTTTACCCCATCTATCATAAATTCTTAATTCACCAATATCAATAGGGCATTGAGTAGATATCTGCCAAGTGTCATTGAGATCATTTTTAATAGGTGTAAATGCATTAGGTATAAAAATCTCGCAAGGATCTACCTCAATATATACACAAGCAGTATCAGTGCAATTACTATTAAACCCAACGACACATATCTCATCAGAGAATTTAGGTGCTGCTGTTATAATATCACAATTCAAGCAACTAATAGAATTATCTCCATACCATCGATAATCGATAGCACCCTCTGCCTGCAGATCTATAATATCTCCTTGCAAAATATGAGTTTGAGAAACTGTAAGTATAACATCAGGAGTAGGATAAACCTCTATAGTGATACCATTAGTTACATTACAATTTTCTATAAAACCGGTAACAGTATAACTAGTAGTAATCTCTGGAGCCACAATAATCTGGTTTGTACTATCACCAGTATTCCATACATAATTATCTGCTCCACTTGCTCTAATTCTAGTACTTTCTCCCACACAAATAGCTGGTGGAGAAGCAGAAATAACTAATTCAGGCATAGGAATAACATTTATAGTAGCTTTAGCACTATTAGAACAATTAAATAAATTTGTTGCTGTCACAGAATATGTAGTAGTAGAATTAGGTGTAACAACTAATGTCTCATCAGTGTTTCCATTAGACCAAATATAAATATCAGCACCACTCACTACTAAAGAAACGCCGTTACCTCTACAGATTGTAGTATCTTCTGGATTTATAGATACATTAGGAAGAGGATTCACTGTAATAGTAGCCTCTGCAGTTGCATTACAACTCAAACTATCTGTAACAGTAACAGAAAAAACAGTTGTAGAATTAGGGGAAACAGTTATATTACTCGATGTAGCACCAGTATTCCATATAAAAGAATAGGGTTGATTACCATCTATAATTGTTGGATTCAAAGTAATAGGTCCCTCATTCTCACAAATAATAGTATCAGACAAATTTACTTTGAAAGGATTATCTTTTATCCATATAGTATCAGAACTAATAATACCACAAAAACCTCCAATTACAATAATAATAGATTCATCACCTTCATTCAATGCATCAGGATAAGCATATAAAGTATATGTAACAGAAGTAGAGTCTGTAGGAATAGTAACAACAGAAGGTAAATTAGTACAATCATCACCAATAGTTGCTGTGCCAGATAATCCTAAATATACATTGGTAGGCACAGGCACAGGATCGGGATGAGAAATACTAATTTCTATAGGAGCACAACCCTCGTAGATAGTATCTTGACTAGCATAAGGACTAGCAATATTTATTACTGGTTGATTCGTTATAAAAGAATTCCTTTTAAGAAAAACACCACTATCATAAGCACCATCACTTACATCTGCAATACATAATTTAATATGATATGTTTGGCATGGAATGACTTTAGCAATAGCTACAAGTGGTACAGTAAACCCATCAAAAACAGGTTGTTGGTAAGAATTATTACTTACATATAATGAAGAGTATGATAAACTAGTACAACCTGACGCAGGATAACTGCTCCCAGGAGATCCAGAATTAACTGTATTAATAGCCACTGGTAAGTTAGTACCTGGGATCAAAGCAATATTTTTATCTACATACATCCCCCCTAATGGATTAATACCAGAAATCAAAAAAGCAAAAATATCGTTAAAAGAAGAACAAACAAACTCAGGATATTCTTCACTACCAAAAATGTAATAAAATGAAAGCATGGTATCCTGAGGAATAAAATCAAATTCTAAAACAGCTCCATCATTAGTATCATAAGTTGGATTATTAATAATAGAATCTAACTCTGGAACTCCATTACCTCCTAAGCTATTACTCATAAAACTACTAGCACTTTGAGCTATCTGCGTAGCATTACCTGTACATAATATTATTCCTTCGTTCATTCCTAATGCTGTATTATTACCATTAGAAAAAAAACCAAATTGAGATAATTGACCTCGATAAGTAACATTTGATACTGTAATACCCGGGCCTATTAAATAATCCTCTACCAATTGCTGTGGAGTATATGAAGTATTAATATTCAATTGGCCTAATAATATTATTGGTAAAAATAATTGTAAAAATATCAGCTTCTTTTTCATATTAATTTATAAAATAATGAGTTAATAATAATTACAAAATTAATATAAAAATTGCAAAAACATTAAAAAACAATATTTATGATGAAATTTTTTAAATACAATAATGATTTAAATATATGGATTGATTTTTTTCTTTACATTCATAATAGCATAACGCATTCTACCAAGAGCAGTATTAATACTAATATTTTGAGCATTAGCTATTTCTCTAAAACATTTATCTTCATTTAACCTAAGATAGATTACCTCTTGCTGTTTTTTAGATAATGTAGAAACAGCTTGTTGTATTAACACTTTATTTTCTTTTTTTATTAAAATATCTTCGGGGGAAGTATAATTATTTACACTAATATTATCAAAGACATAATTACCATCGTCATCATCTTCACATGACGGTGAGGTAGCATATTTATTCTGATATCTGAAATGATCTATAACAGCATTATGAGTAATGCGAATAATCCATTGTGCAAATTTACCTTCTTCTCTATAATTTCCACTTTGGATAGTATTGATAACTTTAAAAAATACTTCTTGAAAAATATCGTTAGTAATTTCTTTATTTTTAACAGAAACTAAGATATATGAGAAAATTTTTCGTTGATATCTTTTGTATAATTCCTGGAAACATTTTTGATCTCCATGCCTATAAGCTATGACTAATTCTTCATCGCTCATATCAATGTATTGTTTCATAAATTAAAATTTTGATATAAGCGTAAATGTCTCAATCGATAGGCAAAAATTTTATACAAATTTATATAATATTTTTTAAATAAAACAAATTTTTTAAAAATGAATTAAAAAAAAATTAAATTTTTTGAACAAATAAAAAAGATAATAATTTTTTAAATGTAAATTTAGTTAAAAAAAGAGTTTAATAAATAATAAAAGTAATCAGAGTGGAAAGGAGAATGATATGGGTAAGACAAAAAAAAATAATATACAGTAAAATGATAAAATTATTAAAATTTTATCATTTTGCTGTATAAACAAATTATTTATGTTAAACTTTCCATGTTAAATATTTTTACTAATTTTGTAAAAAATAAAATTATGGAATATACAGTTGAAAACATTCAAATGATTCTTGCTCTTACTAAAGAAGGTAAGCGTGAATTTCTAGATAATCTCTATGAATACCTCAATGAGAATAGATTAACAGCATTAGATTATCAGAGAATCAAAATATTATCAACTGCCCCCGTTTGTCCAAGATGTCATTGCGAATATGTAACTAAAGCTGGTAAGAGTGATGGCAGACAAGTATATAAGTGCAAAAAATGTGGCTATAGATTTAGAGAAACTGCCAAATCACTTGTCTATTATTCTCATAAATATTATCTTTTAATGGATTACATAAAATGTATGTTAGAAGGTAAAAGTCTAAGAGCATGTGCTAGAGAGATTGGCATTAGTTTACCAACAAGTTTCAAATGGAGACATAAAATTTTGGCTGCTATCCAAGGATTAGAAGGAAAAATTAACTTCTCTGGAATAACTGAAACTGATGAATTATTGATGCAATATTCTGAAAAAGGTCGTAAATTTAAAACTTTAGAAGAAAAAGAACAAGCTATGAAAACTGTTCATCCTAATGTAGCTGTATTAGTGATGACTGATAGAGAAGGTAATTTGCTTTTCAAACATACGGGAGAAAATAGAGTTCAAAACAGTCAGATAAAAGAGGAGCTTAAACGAAGAGTATCTGAGAACAACTTAATATGTTTTAAACCAAACGAAGAGTTCGAGCAAGCAGTTAAAGAATCACCAAGTAAAAAGGTATTAGTGATGCATAAAGCAAAAGGATTATCAATTTATAGTGTAAATGTAGCAGAGAAAAAGATTACTAACTTTTTAGTTTGGATGATGAGATTTAGAGGAGTAGCCACAAAGTATTTGCAGAACTATCTAATGTGGTTTGTAGTGATGAATAAGTACTTGAAAGATAAGGTAGAATCAGATATTGGAAGACTATTAAACTTATCATCGCACGATAGGTGGGCGTGGGAGCGGTATTTTAAATTAATAAAATTGAAATATTAATATATCATATAAACTTAAACAAAAATTAATTTTTTAACCAATCCCCTTTCCTCTCCCTTCCTTTAACCTTAAAATAACATTTACTTATTCCTCTAATCCCTTTTTCAATAATTAGCTTATCATATTTACTTCTGATGATTTGTGATAATGTCAAAATATTTGCTATCCCAAAAATAACTGAATTTTAATCTATCCATGTTTTTATTTTCTAAATATTTATTTGGTAAAAAAATATTAGAATTTGAAAAAATATGCAATAGTAATTCTGTACAATAAAAAGAACTAGAATCTTTCAAATCGAAACTATGATCAAAAGGAATGCCTTCTTTTAAATAGTAATTCGCCCATGAGATCAATTTTGTAATGTCAGTAGAGTCTAAATTTTTGTATCTAGTAATTAAAATGGAATTTGGTTGACTATTTTTAATAAAAATATCAATGCAATCATCTTGTACTCCATCTATTGGCGATAGTGAAGAAGAAACACTATGTATCACCTTATAATTATTTTTACAGCTATCACAAGGAACTATAATACCGCAATGGCTAATTTTATATTCTTCATTTAAGATTTTAGATATACTCTCTGATACTGTACCATATCCTAATCTCAAAATTATATCTCCAGGATGTATGCTGCTATATTCACTTTCAGCAAGATTATATGTAGATAAAACTAATTTTTTATTAGCTTTTACTTCATTTGTTGTTATATATATAGTGATAATTGCAATAAGGGCAATTATAAAAAACCATATTTTTTTCATCGGACTATTTTGCAGCAAAATTATTAAAAATATTACTATTTTTGTAAAAAATTATTTTATTATTTTTTAATATTGTAATGAAAAATGTGTTTTTTTATATATCCAAAATCTTGGATTTTCTTATAAATCCTTTAGTTATAGTTTTTGTTTTATTATTAATTGCTTTATTTACAAAAAAGAAAAAATTATGGTTAAGTATATCGATAATTTTATTGTATTTATTTGCAAATCCATATTTAGTAACTAATGTAGCTCAATTATGGGAAATGCCAACTACCACAATTGTAGATAGTACATATGAAATAGCAATAGTTTTAGGTGGTGGGATGGTTACTAGTACTCAAGATTCTAATATTATTTTCAAATATAATCCAGATAGGATAATGAAAGCCTTAAAATTATATAATGAAAGTAAAGTAAAAAAAATACTTATTAGCAGTGGCAGCGGGTCTATGATACATAGAGATATTTTAGAAGCTGAGCTTTTGAAAACTGCACTCGTACAAGTAGGATATCCAGATTCTATTTTTATTGTAGAGGCTAAATCTAATAATACTTATGAAAATGCTGTTTACACTAAAAAATTTTTAGATTCATTAAAGATTCCATATAATAAAACTATTTTAATAACCTCTTCATTACATATGAAAAGAGCTTACAAGTGTTTTGAAAAGCAAGGGATGGATTGTTTACCATATCCTGTAGCTCCTGTTAATTCATATCAAGCTGTTTCGCCTTCTTTTTATTTCCTTCCAGATGCTTCAGCACTAGAATTAACAAACAATCTATTACATGAAATATTTGGATTATTAGCATATAAAATAATGGGATATGCTTAATAAAAATAAATTGTATAAAGATTTTTAGGGAATGTAAATCTCTAATGCAACTATATCACTATAAGCACGTATTTGAATTTCTGTAAACGAAGCTGGTATCATACAGCAATCTCCAGCTATAAAATCAAGTTGGTGTCCATTTACAGATATTTCTCCATTACCATTCAAAAACAGATAAGCAAAAAAACTATCAAAAAGTTCTACATTTTTTATTATTTCTTTACCAGCAGATAAAACTATTCTATTAGTTACGAAATCTTTTCCATTAAATAAATTCACAGTTTTGTCAGCTAAAAAAGGCTGATACAGAAGGTCCTCGAGTTGTGCATCGTAGTCTATCACTTGCAGAGCTTTATCTAAATGCAATGGTCTAGGATTGTCTGAATCTTGTGGTCTATTCCAATCATAAATACGATAAGTAATATCACTACTTTGCTGTATCTCAGCTAAAAATAATCCAGGTCCCAGAGCATGAACAGTGCCCGCAGGAGTATAAATATAGCTATGTGGCGACACATTAATATTTCGAAATAGTTCTCCTATTTTTTTATCATTTAAATATTTCCTTACAATATTAGGATCAGCTTTTCTAGACAATCCATGAATTATTTGTGCATTATTATCAGTTTTCAGAAAATACCACAATTCATTTTTACCAAAGTCTTGATTTTCAATTTTTTTTGCCCAATAATCATTAGGATGCACTTGTATGCTTAACCATTCTGTTGTATCTAAAAGTTTAATTAATATAGGCAAATTAGTACCATATTTTTCGAAAACATGTTCTCCTACTATCTCATCCATAAAAATTTCTATCATTTCTGCGACATTATTTCCAGCCCATTCACCATTAATTATTTCACTTTCTTTGCCAGCAATAGCACTTAGTAACCAAGCTTCACCGATATTATCATCAGTGGTTTCATGATATAATTGTACTAAATTTTTACCACCCCATACTTTAGGAAATAATTGAGGTTTAAACTTAAATGGATACAGAGTTTGCATAATTTCTATTAATATATTTTTTTTTAAAACTAACTATTATTTTTAAATTTATTTAATTGCAGTCTAGCCATATCTACGTAAATACTTACAGGAAAATCAGTAATTAATTGCAAAAGTAATTCTTTAGCTTTATCATAGTTTTTATAAATATCAGAATAAATCATTGCTAAATCGTATAGAGCATCGTCAGCTTTTACTTCATAATAATAATTGTCTATGATTTTTGTCAATTCAGCGATAGCAAGATCATATTGAGATAATTTTTTATAAATTTGAGCTTTTTTGAGTAAAACATCATCAATAATAGGATGAGAACTATATTTAATTAAAATAGTATCTAAATAATTTAATGCACTGTTAAAATCGAAAATATGCTCCATATATTCAGCTTTTGCATAATATTGCAAAGGCACATAAGAACTATCAAAAGCGATATTTTCTTGAATAAATACTGATTTATTAATAGCATCATTAGCTACAAATTTAGTAGTGGAGCCTTTGAGTGCGTCAAATTGAGCTTTAGCGAATTGTATATCACCCATTAAATAGTAAATATATGCTTTATAATATTTAGCATAATAACCAGTAGTATCTTCTTTGAAATCTTTTTCTACTTGTCCACACAGCAAAATAGCATCCCATGGATTATCCATAGCCAAGTATATATCGGCCATAGCGAATTTCACTTGTGCCTGTATAGGTGTGACGGATACAATTTTTTTCAAAATTTCTTGCAAATTATTCAAAGCTTTATTGCAATCATGCAAATAAAAACAAAGAATCTTGCTATAATTAATCATAAACTCTGGCTGATATCGAAATTCTGGATATTCATAAATAAATTTTTCTATCTCATTATTCAAATTATTAATCTCAAGAGCATCAATATTGGAATGTGATAATACATTTTTCATCTTTTCATTTAATAATAAAACTCTTGCTTTCAATGTATATGGAGAATTAGGAAATTGAGTAATTAATTTTTCAAAAGCATTTATTGCTAATTGATTTTTACCAATATTTAATAAATCATTACCAAGCTCAAATAATATTTGTCCTTGTCCATTAGTTCTTTTTTCAAATGCTACAGCCTGATTAATGGCAGCCTCAAAATTTCCTGTTTGATTATAAAACCAAATTAATAATTCATTATATAATTGACTTTTAGGATTATTAGAAATGAAATCCAATAAAATATTTTTTAATATAGGGGTGAATTCATCCGATCTATCTACTTGCATTACTGAAGTGAAGACCTTAATAAGCCAATCTTTTTCGCCAGAGAAATCTTTTATCAAATTAGTTATTAGCAAAGTTGCATTTTTATAATCTTTGGCTATTACATATTTAATTGCAAGATTTTCATTTATTTGTTTAGACAAAGGTAATGCTTTGGCACCAGCTTCTAATATCTTAATAGACCAATCTATCTTATTTTTAAATTCACAAGCTTGAGCCAAATCTAAATAAGCAACTTCATTATTAGCGGCTATATTTAATATATCTTCCCAAGTTTTTTGAAATTTTTTATTATCATTTTGTAATTCATAAACCTCTAATAAATCTATGTAGTATCGAGCACTTGGATTATTTTTTAACTGTGTAGAAATTAACTTTTCAGCTTCTTTAAATTTATTAATTTTAATTAAAGAATTCAAAAAATTATCATAAATATAAGTATTAGCATTTCTATAATAAAGCTTTTCATATATAGATGCAGCATTTTGGTAATCACCACGTTGATAAAACTCTAATGCTAATGCTTCATCATTTGTAGGATTCTGAGATAGCACTAATGAAGCATTAAAAATTAATGACACAATACACAGCAAAAATCTAAATTTCATTCGCAATGATTATTTATACAAAGTTAAAAAAAAAATAATAATTAAGAGGATCATAAAGCTTTTAAAAAATTAATAAGCAAACAAATAGGATAAAAAAATTTTTACTTAATAAAATCTATACCCATATATGGGACGAGCACTTCAGGAATCATAATGCCATCAATAGTTTGGTTATTTTCTAATAAAGCAGCAACTATTCTTGGCAGAGCTAAAGCACTACCATTAAGGGTATGAGCCAAAATAGTTTTACCATTATTAGTTTTAATTCTCAATTTTAATCTATTAGCTTGGAAGTTTTCAAAATTAGATACAGAACTAACTTCAAGCCATCTTTGCTGACCAGCAGAGAATACTTCGAAATCATAGGTAAGAGCAGAAGTGAAGCTGATATCACCACCACATAATTTTACTATCCTATAAGGTAGTCCCAGAGCTTGTACTAAAGACTCCACATAAGCAACCATTTCATCTAAAACATCATATGAGTTATCTGGATGAGCTATTTGTACAATCTCTACCTTGTCAAACTGATGTAATCTATTAAGTCCTCTCACATCTTTGCCATAAGAACCAGCTTCGCGACGAAAACAAGCAGAATAAGCTACATTTTTGATAGGTAAATTATCCTCAGCAATGATAGTATCGCGATAAATATTCGTAACAGGTACCTCAGCAGTAGGTATCAAGTATAGTTGGTCTAAATCTACATAATACATTTGGCTGTCTTTATCAGGTAATTGTCCCGTAGCAAAAGCAGAATCTTGATTTACTAAAAGTGGTGGTTCTATTTCTGTATACCCATTCTCCCAAGCTTTATCTAAGAAAAATTGAATTAAAGCTCGCTGTAGCTTAGCACCCCATTTTTTATATATTGGAAAACCAGCTCCAGTAATTTTAGAACCCAAAGAAAAATCAATAAAATCGTACTTTTCGGCTAATTCCCAATGTGGCAGAGCAGTGAAATCAAACGTTGGGATGACACCACCATTTTTTACTATTACATTGTCATCTGCTGTCTTACCCTCTGGTACAGACTCGTGAGGAATGTTTGGAAGTAGTACTAAAATATTATTTATTTTAGATTCAATTTCTTTTAAAATAACTTCTTTTTCTTGTATTTCTATCTTAATACTTGCTGTTTCATCTTTTATTTTATTAGCTTCATCGAAATTTTTGTTTTTTATGAAAATTCCAATTTGGCGAGAAAGTTCATTCATTTTATTTTGTAAATCATCACGAGAGGTTTGTAATGACCTCCTTTGATTATCTAGCATTATAATTTCATCGACTAAATCTACATTAGGAAAATGTTTTTTTGCAAGTCCATTTTTCACTCTTTCAGTCTCTGTTCTAATAGTATTCAATGGTATCATAATATGAATTATTTTATTGCAAAATTAATTGATAATTTTTAAAATAAATGTTAAAAATGAACAAAAAATATTTAAAAAGATAAGTCCTAAACTATTTTAGAGAAACATTTTCAATACTTTTACGCTTTCACAAATATTTTTATAATTTTTGTCAATTTATTTGAAATCTTTTAAAAAAGCATCTTTACCATCAAATACTGCATATGTGGGTTCTGTAAGCCACGTGCCAAGATTAATATATTTAATATCATTAATCATCACATTCATTTTTAAATGTCTATGTCCCATTATAGCAATGTCTGGTTTATTATTTTGATCTAAATTTGCTAAAAATCTAATAATAAATTCTTTATCATCACCTTTATATTCTTCAATATATTTCTCATAATTTCCTCTACTAGTAGAAGATAAGCTATGTGCTATTTTAAAAGCAAAATATGGATGTAGGGTAGAAAATAAAATTTGAGCAAATCTATTTTTAAAAACAGATTTCATAATTTTATAACCATAATCATCAGGGCCAATGCCATCTCCATGTCCTACAAGTAATCTTATATTATTTATTTGGAATCCTGCTATTTCTCTATAAATCTTAAAACCAATTTCATTTTCTAGATAACCATATGTCCACAAATCATGATTTCCAACAAAATAATGTATTTCTATTCCAGCATCAGCCATTTTGGCTAATTGACCAAATAATCTAACATATGATTTGGGAACGACATATTTATATTCATACCAAAAATCAAATAAATCACCTAAAATAAATATAGCTTGAGCATGAGGTTCTATTTGCTCTAACCATTTAACAAGTAATTTTTCTCTTTTTTTGCTTTCTACTTCGTTAGGTACACCTAAGTGAATATCAGAAATAAAATATAAATTTTTGTTATCATTTAAAAAATAGGGAATATAAAGAATGTCTTTTTTCATTTAGATAAATTGAGAGATGATACATCAATGCTATCAATATGATGAGCTTTGTCTCGTATTATTCCACTGTCGTCTATCAAGTAATACATTGGCAAAATATCCACGGCATATAGTTGAGCTACGGGGCTATGTAGACTACTAAGGTCATAGCATACTGTCCAATTAATTTTTTCTCCTTCAATAGCTCTTTTCATCGTCTCTGTATCATAATCTAAAAAAATAGTTACTATTTTTACATTTTTTCTTGTTAATTGGGGTAAAATATTTTTTAATTTTTGTATATCTTTTACACTTGATAGTGAAGCTCCTGCAAAGAAATGTAATAATACAGGCTGACCAATATTTAAAGATAAAACAAAGTCTGAATCTGATTGCCAAAGAGGTAATGCAAAATCTGGTGCAGGTTTACCTATAGCTAATCTACTTAATATGCTATCTCGCTCAGCTATTTGAGCTTTTACTTTATTTATTCTCATCTTCAGATTAATGATATGCTCATTATTAGAATATTTTTTTTCTAAATTTTCTAATACCCATTGATAAAATTCTAAATCTTTGACTTCATCAAACAATGGTTGATTTACAAAATACTGATAGATTATGAACACATTAGCAAAATTATCTGGATTTTTATTTATTAGAGATAATGCAGAATCTCTCTGTGCTTTAAAAATCGATAAAGCCTCATTATCTAAAGAATCTTTTAACTCTAAACTATTATCATCATATTTATGATTTTCCCAAAATATAGTAAGATGGTCCAGTTTATTCATATTTTCTCGAGTAAAAGCTCTATATTTGTGAATCGTCTCACTAGATGGTGAGCCCAAAATAGAGTATGTAGCATCTAATTGAGCATAATTACCACTAATATAAATATTTTCTTTAGGATGAGTTGCTAAGATTATAAAATTTGTATCATTAGTATAAACTTTGATAAATTGTGGTTGCGAAATAGGTAATCTGACTTTGAAACTACCTTCTTCATTTAGGGTACAGCTATCCAAAGGTTCTAACTCTTTAGGATGTATAATAGAAAAATACAATGGTTTGCCATCACCACCGATAAATCTTCCAGATACATCTACTTGCCCATCAGGGACTTGTCTTTTGCAACCAAAGAATAATGGAATTAAAATTAGTATAGATAATAAAATTATTTTAATTTTTTTCATGATAATTGTTTATGTTTATAATTCAAATTGAAAAGGTAATAATAAATTAACAGAAGGTAAAATAATACCTTTCATTAAAGGACTAAGTAAAATAACACGTAGAGGCTTATTTTGAGCAGTCTGAATTTCTGCCATCACTTGTCTACAAGCTCCACATGGGGTTATTATTTCTTTATAAGTTTTTTCAATGTTATTAGCATAGATAGCTATCGTTTCTATGGCTTCATCTGGATAAGCACTATGAGCATAAAATAAAGTAACTCGCTCTGCACACAACCCTGATGGATATGCTATATTTTCCTGATTATTCCCTTGTATTATCATATTATTTGATAATCTGACTGCAGCTCCTACATGAAAATTACTGTATGGTGCATATGCACGATTAGAAGCCTCTATAGCATTATTTACCAATTCTTGATCCTTCTCATCTAGCTCCTCTAAATTATCAAAAATTAAATATTCCAATCCTAAATATTCTTTTTTCATTTTTAAAACTAATTATAGTGTACAAATTTACGATAAATTTTTAATTTTATTACTTTATAAAAAAACGTTAATAAATTTTAGACAATTTATGTAATAAAATCTATATAAATTCATAAATCACTATTTAAGTTTGCAGAAATAGCAAATAAAAATTCTTTTTAAGAAAAAATTTTTATATAAATTTGCACTACACATTTTAAATAATAAAAAATATGAAAAGAATTCTTTTATTATTATTGATTGTTATTGTCAATATTAGTTTTTTATTTTCTCAAAAAATAGAGCTAAATGATGCTATGTCTTTAGCAAAAAAATTTGAGCGTACAAGTAAATACTTGCAGCAATCAGTAATATTAGCACACCAGACACCTTATTATTATATTTTTACAAATGAGCAAAATAACTCTTTTGTAATAATAAGTGCATATAAACAACTATATCCAATATTAGGATATTCTACAGAAAGCGGTTTTGATGCCAATAATATAATTCCGCCATTGCAATGGTTTTTAAATGGATTAAGTGAGCAAGCTGAGATTGCTATTGCTGATCCTAATTCTACAGATAGATTCAGAGAAGCTTGGGATAATTTAGAAAAATTTGGACATCCTGAGGGTAAAAATGTAGCAGTAGTTTCACCTTTATTAACAACATCATGGGATCAAGGATGCTATTATAATGCTCTATGTCCAGTAGATATAAATGGTCCATGTAATCATGTATGGGCTGGATGTGTAGCAACAGCTATGGGACAAATTATGAAATATCATGCTTATCCAAGTTCTGGCACTGGTACACCTTCATATACATCTGATTATGGTGTATTATCCGTTATGCTCGATACAGTAACGTATAATTATGCAGCTATGCCAAATCAACTAAGTGCAAGTACTGATAGCATACAAGTAGCAAAATTACTTTATCATGCAGGTGTTTCTGTATCTATGGGTTATGGTCCAGACGGTAGTGGAGCTCAGTCTTCAAATGCAGCTTTATCTTTTAAAAATTATTTTAAATATCCATCATATGTAGAATATGTTTCTAGAGAAGGTATGGAAGATATTAGCTGGGGAATGATCCTAAAAACAGAAATTGATGCAAAAAGACCCGTATATTATTCTGGTGGCGGACTACCTGGTGAAGCTGGTCACGCTTTTGTATGTGATGGCTATGATGGAGCAACACATTTTCATTTCAATTGGGGATGGAGTGGTTATGCTAATGGATATTACTATCTAAATAGCTTAACACCTGCTGGTAACAATTTTACTAATGGACAAGACATAATAAAGGGTGTAGAACGAGCTGATGATGATCAAGTATATTGTAATAATTCAACAACTTTAACAGCTGAAAGTGGTACAATAGAAGATGGTAGTGGCAGTGCTAGATATGGGAATAATTCTAATTGTGGTTGGATAATTAGCCCTTCTTCTCAACCTGCATCAATTATTTTAACTGTTGAATATTTAGCTTTAGAAGAAGAAATAGATTATGTAATTATTTATGAAGGAACATCTAGTTCTGGTAATGTAATAGCTGCTCTGACAGGTCATACATTACCTTCTCCAGCTACATTTTATATATCCTCTCCAAATGTTTATATAGAATTTACTTCTAACGCTTCTCTGAGAGATGATGGATTTAGGATTAAATATCAATCTGGTAACAGCATTAATGATGTAGCAAATAGTAATTTATCTATTTATCCTAATCCTGCTACAGATCTTATCGTAGTAGAAACTACCGAAAATATTAATAATGTTAAAATATTTAATTCATTAGGACAAAATGTACTAAATCAAAATTTCCAAAACCAAAATAAAATAAAATTGAATATAGAAGATATTATCCCTGGCTTATATATCATTGAAACTTCATTAGACAATGGACTGAAACTGCGTAAAACTATAAATATTCAATAAAATAACAATATACAAAATAAAAAAAGGGGCTGAAGCCCCTTTTTTTATTTAATTATTTCAAAACATACTAAATTGATTTGACATCTAAAATATCTCTAAGTGTATTACCTAGTAACATTGTCAATAAGATAATTAATGTAAGGCATATACCTGGTATTAATGCTAAATAGAAAGTAGGCAAAAGCAAATGACCAAAATACTCTTGTATCATAGCTCCCCAAGATACCATCGGTGGTTGAATACCAATACCTAAAAAACTTAAACCTGATTCTAATAATAAAGCTGTAGACAAATTAGAAGCTGCTAAAATAGTGATTATACCACCAAGAGAAGGTAATACACTATGAATAAGAATATATCTATTAGAAAAGCCTAATGCTTTTAAACCATTTATGTAATCTTCTTGTTTGATAGATAATACTTGCCCTCTGACGATTCTAGCTACATCCATCCACAGAGTAAAACCTATTGCTAAAAATACAGGTGTAAATCCCTTACCTAAAGCAAAAGACATTGCCATAGCAATCAAAATACTAGGTATAGACCATAAAACTGTTACAAAAAACATTACAACTTTATCTATCCATCCACCATAAAATCCTCCTAATATCCCCATAAAAACTCCTAATATAATAGAAAACAATGTGGATATCAACCCAACTAATAAACTAATACGTGCTCCCCATAAAATGCGACTTAACACATCTCGTCCCATTCTATCCGTGCCAAACCAAAATTTTATCTTTTTTATTTTTATATTATTCGAAGCCCATGGTATAGATTTTATCTCGCCTTCTTTATAAGTTCTGATTATTATATTTTTATCTTTAATTTGATAAAAATCTATGCTAATCATCTCACTATTAGGCTGCACCCCCCAAATCAATTTTCTATAAAAAGGAAGTTCCACTTTTGAATCTTTTATCAAAAACATTACTTCTGATCCCATTGGCAAATATGCTAGCTCTGGATGCTGCTGATTAGCAAAATAAGATTTATCTGGTGCAATAAATGGAGTAAATATAGCTGCAAATATGATTAAAATAAAAACAAATAAAAGTATTCTAAGCTGATTTCTGTTTTTTTTCTTTTCTATCATAAACAAAACTTATTAAGCAAAAATATATATTTTTTATTATTTCATTAATTAAATCAAAAAATAACATATATTTAAAAAATGTTATAACTTTAACAAAAATTTTATTATAAAAGAAAAATGCGAATAAATAAGAGAATACTGATATTTCTTAACCTGCTAATTCCAATTATGAGCTTCTCACAAAGCACATATGGTTTCTTAGATTTTAGTAATAATGCTAGAAGTAATGCATTAGGCAATATATTATATTCTGTTTACGAGCCAGATGCTATGTCTTATTATCATAATCCTGGATATATTAATGACAGCGATGCATATACTGTAGGTATTAATTATGAAAGATATGCAGCAGACATTTCTCAATTTGTACTAAATTTTAATCCCTATTTTACAAATTTTGGAACTTTAAATTTTACCATAAAATATATAAATTATGGAAAATTTCAAGGATATGATTGGACTGGCGAAGAGACAAATGATTTTTTTGTAAACAATTTTGTATTCAGTGCAGGCTATGGGAAACAATTATTTGAAAAAATAAACATTGGAATAAACATTAAGGGAGCATACATACAAGCAGATAAATTTGCAATAGCATTAGCCTCTGATATAGCTTTAAATTATTATGATACAGCACAGAAAATCAGTCTATCATTATTTGTAAGAAATATAGGACATGAAATAATACAAAATTTTGGAGATAAAAAAAATAGCACCATGCCATTTAATTTGGCATTAGCAATGTCTAAAAGATTTTTGAATGCACCATTTAGATTTCATCTGTATTTGCATGATTTACATGATTGGCATTTAAGATATACAGACAGTACTTCATTACAATTAGACCCGTTCACAAATCAATATATCGAACCCAAAAAATTAGCTAAAACTACAGATGAGATAATGAGACATTTCGCATTTGGTATAGAAATAATTCCAATGAAATTTTTAAGTTTAATGATGGGCTACAATTATCAAATAAGACAAGAGATGCAAATAAATAGTCATAAAGGGTTAGTAGGCTTTTCATTTGGAGTAGGACTATATACTAATCGATTTTCATTCATTTACTCATACAATATCTCTCATCTAGCCTACGGGCCAAATAATTTTTCATTAATAATACCATTAAAATCATATTTATAAAAATATTATGGACAGAAATCCTAAAGCAAAAACATTAAAAAATTTAGCAAATTATTTAGAAAAAAAAGCTAATCTAAAACAAGACGTTTTCGATAATACCAAAAGTGCATTTGATTTAATCAGACAAGAATCTATGTATCTATTAAAAGAATTAAGGAATAATATGCTAAATAAAAAAAGAGTTGTACCTTTAGAAATTATTGAACACACAGAATTCGAATTTGAAATTAAATTTGCTGGAGACATATTAGCATTTTTTATGCACACAAATGCATTTATGTTACCTCCATTTCATCCTGCATTAAAAAATAATTATGCAAAAGAAAATAAAGAAAATGCTTTCGTTGGTATAATTAATATTTTTAATTTTTTAGCAGATTCATTTAAATATAATAGATATGATGATTTAGGATATCTAATAGGGAGGATATATGTAAACAAAGATAATCATTTCTACGTAGAGGGCAGACCAGAAATACAAAATATTCCTATACAATTTGAATATCAAAAAATATCGTCAAAAGAGATGCGAAATGTTCTAATAAACAGTATTTTATCTACAATAGATTTTGATTTAATGTCTCCTCCATTAGAAGGGCTGGAGCCAATAGCAGTAAGAATGTATTTAGAGGCATTGGAGAGTTATCCATTAAAGACCAGTAAATTAGTGGGGTTCAGGGGGAATAATTTTAATAAATAGGAGGATGAGGATGGGAAACAAAAATAAATATATATTGTTTGGAAATTTATTTGATTAAATTTCCAAATTTTATTTACTTTTGTAAAAAATAATATATTATGAAACAATTAGTTGATAATCTAGTAGAACATTTATCAATGGGCAAACAAGAGCATTTAGCTTTCCTCGATGGCCTCTTTTATTTATTAAAACAAAAAGATGCAGATGTAGTAGACTATCAAGGTCTCAAAGCAGAAAGTGTATCGCCGCAATGTCCCAAATGTGAAAGTATTAACATTATAAAGAATGGTCATCAACAAGGACAGCAACTCTATCAATGCAAAGAATGTGGCAAAAACTTCAGAGTAACTACAGGCACCTTCGTATACAATCTACATAAAAAAGAATTAATGCTAGACTATATTCTCTGCATGCTTGAGGGTAAAAGTTTACGTCAATGTGCAAAGGAAATAGGAATAGATCTAACAACGAGTTTCGAATGGAGACATAGGATATTGACAGCACTCAGGAGCTTCGACGATAATGTTAACTTCTTTGGGATAATGGAGCTCGAGGAGTTACTGATGAAGTATTCAGAAAAAGGAAGAAGATACAAAAGTAAAGAAGAATATTTGATAGCTCAGGAGAAAAAGCAGCACAATGTGGCAGTTCTGGCCATGAAAGATAGAAGTGGCAATATGCTATTCAATCTAATTTGTTTCGATAAAGTTAAGAAGACGCAATTAGAAAAGATATTAAGGAATAAAGTATCTACAAGCAGTACGATATGTGGAGAAGATAGGAAAGAGTTCAAGAAATTTAGGTCAAAGAAGTTAAAGAGTAAGGCAGTGAAACGTGAATTAGTGAAAGATCAGAATGACACATACAACATAAATACGGTGAGGCAGCATACAGTGAGGTTTGCTAAGTGGATAGACAAGCAGTTCAGAGGAGTAGCTACGAAGTATTTACAAAGTTATATAATGTGGTACATAGTTAAGCACAAATATTTATTGAATAAATTAATAGAGGATGTGGGGAGGATGCTGAATTTAGCTGCGTCGGATAGGCGTGCATGGTATGAATACATAAAGCTTAGGACTAAACCAATAGAAAACCTAACATAAATTATATTCCTTTTTTATTTGATTTTTTTCATTTCCTCTATCATCCCCTATTTATTACTCAAAAAAAAAAGAGGAAAATTAATAAATTTTCCCCTTTTTTATATACTAATTCTTTAAGTTATTGTTTCACGTATCCTTTGAGATTGAGGACAACCATACTATGCTCAGGATCATTAGTGATCACTGTAATCGTTTTTTGTTGTTCTCCTGTTCTGCCAGATGTATTAAATGTAGCTTTAATGACAGATTTTTCTCCTTTTTTCAAAATAGTTTTTTCTGGTGTTGTTGCTGTACATCCACAGCTAGATTTTACTTTTAAGATTTTAAGATCATTTTTCCCTTCATTTTTAAATGGAAATTCTACTGTAACTGATTGACCAGATTTGATAGTATCAAAAACAACTTCTGTTTTCTCAAATACAATTTTTGGCGCATTAATTTTATCTTTTTCTGTCATCCAGCTGAAATCTTGAATAATATTTGCACTTACGTACATTTGTTTGACTGGTTGGTCAGTATCGTCTGTTTTTAGTTCAAATCTATCAAATACATATCCATAGTCATTACGTGCTTTTGCATCATAGGATATAGGAATTTTTAATTCTTGATCTGGATTTATTACAATACCTCCTGCTGCTATTTGAATTTTTAGAAATACTGGTAAATTTTCAGCAAATATTGTAATTTTTTTATCACTAGGATTATATAAATAAATTGTATCAGTTTTTACTTCACTATCTTTTATATCATTAAAATTTATATGATTTGATCTGAAACGCAAATTACCTATTACTTGAGGGTAATTATCAGCTTTAGTTTTTGGTTTTGGTATTACATTACCTTTGATAGTCAAAATAACATTTGAATTTTCTGGATCATTAGTAACTACAGTTACAATCTTATTAAAAGCTCCTGGTCTGCCCTGTGGATTATATACAGCATCAATAAATCCACTTTGTCCAGGTAAAATAGGTGTTTTAGTGTAATCAGATGTAGTACAACCACACGAAGGTCTCACATTTAAAATCTTCAATGTATCATTGCCAATATTTTTAAAATTAAATCTAGCAGTTTGTTTGCCATCTTCTTCTTTTATTTGCCCGAAATCATAAACCTTACTTTCAAATAATATCGTTGGTTTTTTCTGAGCATTTATTATCCCCGCACTAATAAGGGTTAACATAAGTAAAATTGTTACTTTTTTCATATTTTGTTTTTTTGTTATACAAATTTATAAAAATTAAATAATATAAAAATTTTACATTAATATAACTAAAATTAGTTTTAATAGTAAATAATTTTTTTTATACATAAGATAATTTTAGATAAATAAGTATTCAACTTTTTCAATAAAAATTTACAAATAAATATAATTTTCACAAAAATTATATTTATTTTTACAAAAAAATTATGTTTACACAATCAGTTTATATTAATCGAAGGAATAATTTAAAATCCAAAGGATTAAAAGGGGTAGGCCTATTTTTAGGCAATACAGAATCTCCAATGAATTATGCAGCTAATACTTATAAATTTAGACAAGATAGTACCTTTCTATATTTTTTTGGTTTAAATTTATCAAATCTAGCAGGTGTGATAGACTTTGACAGTGGAGAAGAGTACATTTTTGGAGATGATGTAGAAATAGATGACATTATTTGGATGGGACCTCAGCCTACTATGAAAGAATTAGCAGGTCAGGTTGGTGTAAATAAAGTTTTACCTTTTAGCAATTTATATGAATATATTTCAAATCAGCTTAATCTCAAACGAGAGATACATTTTTTACCACCATATAGAGCAGAAAATAAAATTTTACTTAATGAGCTATTAGGCATATCCATCAAAGAATTAAAAACTAAATCTTCAGTAGAATTAGTGCGAGCAGTAGTATCTCTGAGATCCATTAAAAGTGATGAAGAGATAGCTGAAATGGAAATAGCTGCAGAAATAGGTTATAAAATGCATATGTGTGTTTTCAAAATGGCTAAACCTGGCATCAAAGAACAAGAAATCGCAGGTATGATGGATGGTATATCATATCAATATGGCGAGGGACCATCCTTCCCAACTATTTTATCAGTACATGGTGAAACACTGCACAATCCTTATCACAATAATATCATGCAGTCAGGTCAACTTTTATTAGCTGACGCTGGTGCTCAAGCTAATAGCTTCTATGCTAGTGATTATACTAGAGTAACACCTGTAAGTGGAAAATTTACTCAAAAACAAAAAGAAATTTATGAAATTGTACTAAGAGCAAATCAAAATACAATTGAAATGTCTGCTCCAGGACAAAAATATTTAGATATTCATCTAGCAGCTGCTAAAGTTATAGCTAGTGGCCTAATAGATTTAGGACTAATGAAAGGCAATCCAGATGAAGCCGTAGATAAAGGTGCACATACACTATTTTTTGTCCATGGACTAGGTCATATGCTAGGATTAGATGTTCATGATATGGAAAATTTAGGTGAAAATTATGTGGGTTATGATAATGAACTAAATAGATCCACAGAATTTGGTACAGGCTCTCTTAGATTTGCTAGGACACTAAAGCCAGGTATGATAGTAACTGATGAACCTGGCATTTATTTCATCCCAGCATTAATAGAAAAATGGAAAGCAGAAAATAAATCATCAGAATTTATTAATTATAATCAAGTAGAAAAATATTTGGATTTTGGTGGTATCAGATTAGAAGATGATTTATTGATTACAGACAATGGCTGTAGATTAATTGGTAAAAGGCTTCCTATCACTATTGATGAAGTAGAAAATGCAATGAAAGCATAAAAAAATAATTGTAACATAAAGCAATAATTTAATTAATTTTACAAAAAAAATATATTTATGTTCAGTGGAATAGTAGAGCAATTAGGTAAAATTCAAAAAATAGAACGCCAGGGTAGTAATATTAATTTTACTATTAAAGCTCCTATGGCGTCAGAGTTAAAAATAGATCAAAGCGTCAGCCATGATGGTGTATGTTTGACAGTAGTATGGGTAGATAATTCCAATCTTCTTTATAAAGTAACTGCTATTGATGAAACATTGAATAGAACTTGCTTAAAAGATTGGATAGAAGGGTATGAGGTAAATTTAGAACGTTCCATCCCAGCAAATGGTCGCTTTGATGGGCATATCGTACAAGGCCACGTAGATCAAACTGGCATAGTAACTAAAATAGAAGAACTCGATGGTAGCTGGAAATATTTCATAAAATATGATCAAGCTAAAGGGAATATTACTGTTGAGAAAGGTTCTATATCTGTAAATGGTGTTAGCCTCACTGTAGTCGATAGTGAAAAAAATTTGTTTTCAGTAGCTATAATACCTTATACATATGAAAATACTAATTTTCATAATTTCAAAATTGGCACTATAGTAAATTTAGAATTCGACATTATAGGCAAATACATTAAAAAGATTTTAGAAGAATATGAAATTATAAAATGAAAATATTTTTTTATATAAAATATTTTTAATAATTTTGCAAAAATAAATTTGGTCCGGTAGTTCAGTTTGGTTAGAATGCATGCCTGTCACGCATGAGGTCGCGGGTTCGAGCCCCGTCCGGACCGCAAAAAGAGAGATTTAAAAAAATCTCTCTTTTTTATTTTTCTATTTATTATAAATATTTTAGATTTGTAAAATAATTTATTTCATACTATCCAAAATTATGACACAAGAAGAAGCAATTGAAAGAATAAAATATTTAACTGCAGAGCTCAATAGACATAATTATCTGTATTATGTAAAAAATAATCCTGAGATTTCTGACTATGAATTTGATCAACTAATTAAAGAGTTAGAACAACTAGAGAAACAATATAATTATCGTGAACCAGATAGTCCTACTCAAAGAGTGGGAGGATTTATCACTAAAGAGTTTCCTAATCAGCCACACCGTTTCCCAATGCTTTCATTAGATAATAGCTATGACTGGAATGATGTAGTTACATTCTTTCAAAGAAATATACCTGATTTAGAAGCCATAGAATTTGTAGCTGAGCTAAAATATGATGGATTAGCAATAAGTTGTATTTATGAAAATGGAATTCTTACTAATGCTTTAACACGTGGCGATGGATACGTCGGTGAGGTAGTAACTAATAATGTGAAAACAATAAAAAATGTTCCTTTGAGGCTTTTTGGTGATTATCCAAATTGGGTAGATATACGGGGAGAAATCATCATGCCATTTGCATCTTTTAATAAACTAAATGAAGAAAGAGATGAAAATGGTGAAGAACCATTTGCTAATCCGAGAAATGCAGCAGCTGGTTCACTAAAATTGCAAGATTCTTCGCTTGTAGCTAAAAGAAATTTACAATTTATGCCTTATGATGTTTACACTGAAACGCCTCTTTTTACTAATCATTATGAAGCAATGATGAAAGCTAAAGAATGGGGTGCTCCAGTTACACCTTATATTCGATTGTGCCATGGATTGAATGAAGTTAAACAGTTTATTGACGAATATGAAACTAAACGCGATCAATTGCCATTTGGAATAGATGGAGTCGTCATTAAGGTTAATAGTTATCAACTACAAAAGCAATTGGGATCTACAGCTAAATATCCACGTTGGGCAGTAGCTTTTAAATATAAACCAGAACAAGCTCTCACTCAAATAATTTCTGTAGATTTCCAAGTGGGACGAACTGGTGTAATAACACCTGTAGCCAATCTAAATCCAGTTTTTATTAGTGGTACAACAGTTAAAAGAGTTACTTTACATAATTTTGACTTTGTCAAACAAAATGATATTCATGTAAAAGATTATGTGTGGATAGAAAAAAGTGGAGAAATAATTCCTAAAGTAGTAAAAGTAGAAATAGACAAAAGACCACCAGATGCATCTCCAGTGCTGCCACCAAAGTTTTGTCCTGTATGCAATAGCCCTACCATATATACTTTAGGAGAACCATTTGTGTATTGCCCTAATGAAAAAACTTGTCCTCCCCAACTATTAGGTAAACTGCAACATTTCATTAGTAAAGATGCTATGGATATAGAAACTTTAGGCGAGGGGAAAATAGAATTACTTTTTAGAAAAGGGTTGGTAAAATCACCTGCTGATCTATATGACTTAAAATATGATCAATTGTTGGGTTTAGAAAATGAATATGTATCTTCTGATGGGAAAATACGAAAAGTTAGATTCCAACAAAAAACTGTAGAAAATATTCTAAAATCAATAGAAAAATCTAAATTAAAACCATTTGATAGAGTATTATATGCTCTCGGAATTAAAAACGTAGGTTCTATAATGGCTAAAAATATAGCTAACTATGCGAAGTCATTAGATAGATTAATGCAAATGAGCAAAGAAGAACTAATACAAATACCAGATGTAGGAGCAATAACAGCTCAATCTATAATAGATTGGTTTTCGGATCTAGATAATCTCTATTTAATAAAAAGATTAAAAGATGCTGGCTTACAATTTGAAATAAAAAAAGAAATACATCAATCAGAAAAGTTAAAAGGATTAAACATTGTGATTTCTGGTGTTTTCCAAGAAATAGAAAGGGATGATTTGAAAAAATTGATAGAAATTAATGGAGGTAAAGTACTATCATCAGTAACAAGTAATACTGATTATCTGATAGCTGGCGAAAATATGGGTCCTGCTAAACGACAAAAAGCTAATGAACTTAATGTACCTATTATTTCTTTTAAAGAATTTTTAGAAAAATTTAAAATATAAAAATATGAAAAATTCAATTTTATTACTACTATTTATCAATTTATTTTTAATAAATATTAATAATAGTTTTGCCCAATTAACACAAATCAAACAAATTACTTTTGTTTTTAAAACTCCGCCCTTATCTCCTGAATATAACAGGGAACAAGAATTTATTATTAAAAATAATAAAATCAAATTAACTATAAAAAAACAAAATGAAGTCATAGAAAAGACAAAAGTAAAAATAAGCTCAGAAGAGTGGAACAATATTACTAAATATTTTAATACAAATAAAATACAAATTGGCCCAGAAAAAACCAAATATGATTATGAAGGCTGCGTAGGAGGAGTTACCTATATGGCTACGGTTATATATAAAAATAAAGAAATTCAAAGGGGTTTGTGCTATGAATGTGCTAATAAGCAATTTGGGAATATGCAAGGTAATGTGCGAGAATTGTATAATTATTTAAAATCATTATTCCCAGATTTTAAAGAAATAAATGAATGAGATGAATGAAAGATGAAAAGATATATTGAGAAATGTTAAAAGGTTTTGAAAAAATTTATTTATGTTTAACTTTTCATGTTAACTATTTTTATTAATTTTGTAAAAAAATAAAATTATGGAATATACAGTCGCAAACATTCAAATGATTCTTGCTCTTACTAAAGAAGGTAAGCGTGAATTTCTAGATAATCTCTATGAATACCTCAATGAGAATAGATTAACAGCATTAGATTATCAGAAAATCAAAATTTTAACAACTGCTCCCATTTGTCCAAGATGTCATTGCGAATATGTAACTAAAGCTGGTAAGAGTGGTGGCAGACAAGTATATAAGTGCAAAAAATGTAGCTATAGATTCAGAGAAACTGCCAAATCACTTGTCTATTATTCTCATAAATACTATCTTTTAATGGATTACATAAAATGCATGCTTGAAGGTAAAAGCCTCAGAGCATGTGCTAGAGAAGTTGGCATTAGTTTACCAACAAGTTTCAAATGGAGGCATAAAATTCTGGCAGCTATTCAAGGATTAGAAGGAGGAATTAACTTCTCTGGAATAACTGAAACCGATGAATTATTAATGCAATATTCAGAGAAAGGTCGTAAATTTAAAACTTTAGAAGAAAAAGAACAAGCTATGAAAACTGTCCATCCTAATGTGGCTGTATTAGTTATGACTGATAGAGAAGGTAATTTGCTTTTCAAACATACTGGGGAACATAGAGTTCAGAATAGTCAGTTAAAGGAAGAGTTAAAGCGTAGAGTATCTGAGAACAATTTAATATGTTTTAAACCAAACGAAGAGTTTCAGCAGGCAGTTAAAGAATCACCAAGCAAAAAGGTATTAGTGATGCATAAAACAAAAGGATTATCAATTTATAGTGTAAATGTAGCAGAGAAAAAAATTACTAATTTTTTAGTTTGGATGATGAGATTTAGAGGGGTAGCTACAAAGTATTTGCAGAACTATCTAATGTGGTTTGTAGTGATGAATAAGTATTTAAAAGATAAGGTAGAATCAGATATTGGACGACTATTGAATTTATCATCGCACGATAGATGGGCATGGGAGCGGTATTTTAAATTAATAAAGTTGAAATATTAATATATCATATAAAGTTTAACAAAAATATTGTTTTTATATTATAACTACCCTTTATTTTTCTTCTCCTTTCACCGATATAAAGTTACCACCCCCCTCTTTTCGTATGTGTTGCCATTTATCAATGTTATTTTTAGTAAATATACATATAATTGCTCTGGTTCTGGGTTATTATCAAAGGAATTACCATTCCATTCTTCATTCAAATTATTTGTTTCGAAAACTATCCTTCCATTTCTATCAAATATTGTAAAAGAATAATCTTTGGATTTTAAAAAAATACCACTGGGTTTGAAAATTTGATTTTCTAATATTTCACTACTAGGTGTAAAGCCCGTGGGCAAATAAATTCTTGGTGGTTGATACAGATCTATCCATAGTGAATGTATGGTATCATAATCATCGAAAGGTGCTTCTAAATATACTGGCCATTCCACTTGATAAGAAAAATGTCCACTACTTTCTATATCATCATTTGTAGATAAATCATCTATAAACACTCTCTGATTGTCAGGTAAAGGCAAATCCCAAATAGGAATATTATCAATTTTTTTATGTAAGATCTGCTGTGAATCTGTCACTGATGATGACATTTTTCCTTGCCAAAATAATGTATTTGTAATATCAAAATTTACAACACCTTTTAAATACAAAGTAGAAGCTGTATCACTTTGAAAAACTGCATTGCCACAGCTGTCAATAGTAGCAATTTTATAAAAAATGGGATATGGAGGAAAATTAGTTAAAGGATCTATGTAGAAATAATCTCCTGAAATGTTCTTTTGTATATCGACAATCTTTTTAAAACTAACTAGAGAATCTGTAGATCTATATATTTGAAAACCTTGCACGCTAGCATGAGATGGCGCCTTCCAAGTTATTTCTATGTGATTGTTTATAAAATCTACTTTCCTCAATTTTACATAATCTGGTAAGGAAGGTTTCTGAAAATTAAAACACAATAGATTCGAAGATTGAGTAATACCATCATCAGTAATTGATTGAATCACTATGCACCAATTACCCTGATTTTCATCTAAATATAAATTAAAAGTATCTTTAGTAGTAATATCTAATTGTACAAAAGGATTTGAATTTTTTGATAAAAGAATTCTATAATTATCGAAATACAAAACTCCAGCTGGATGATTCCATGAAAGATAAAATATATTATCACAAATTGACAGGTTACCAGTAACATTTATAGTCTCAATAACATTAGATAATGGGCTAGTATTACCACAACTATCTAAAGCTGCGACTCTATATTGTTCAGCTACATCACTAGCAGTAGAATTAGAATTTTCAAAATAAGTATAACCATAGACTGTATCTATAGGTGTCCAAAAACCAGATTCATATTTATAGATAATATAAGCTATCACATCATTAGAATTAGAGGCTTGCCATCCCATAGCAGCATGTCCATTTGGTAATACTGTTACTGAATCTAACCATGGTGATTGAGGTGGCATTATATTACGCAATAATGCATTATCAAAATTTGATGTAGAAATACAACCACTTAGATCCTTCTGCAAAATTTTATATGCAATAGTATCAGAACAATGATAAATAGTATCTACATAATTAGTATTAGTCTCTAAATCAATTAATGTCCAAGAATCTAAAGGGTATTTTCTATAAATTTCAAAATCTGATGAAGTTATTAGTCTAGGAATATGAAGTTCATTCCAGGATAATAAAGCAGTACCATTAAGTGGATCTGTTAATACTAAATATATTGTAGATAAAGTATCTGAATTACTTGTATTGGTAATAGGAGAACCAAATTTAGCACGTAAATAATAATAAACTTTATGTAAATTGGCTTGTGCAGATAGATGAGTATAGCTAGTAACTGCAATATTATTTATAGTAGCTATTAAAGAATATGGTCCATTTACATTATTTGATGAAAAAATTTCATAAGCTACAAAATCTCCATTAGGATCATTACTAGCTAACCATGTAATTGTAACATCCCCATTGTTTATTACCTCTAAACATCGCAGCTCTGGTACACTTACTTGTCCATTTAAAAAATATTGTAAAAATATCAAGATATAAAAAAAAATTCTTTGCTTCATTTATTTAGGTTTCTAACTCTCCCCTACTCTATCTATTAACAAAATCTGCATAATTATCTATTTATTCAATTGCTCGTTTTCGCCTATTTTCATTATCACTCACACTGCTCTTTTTTTAAATCTCTCAATCTATCACTCAGCAAGTTTCACATTCACTTTGTCTCTACATTACCAGCAGTTACGATAACCATTTTCCCCCAAGGCACATATTCTGCAAATTTTTCCCTAATTTCCATCTCATTAGCATTTTTAATAACGTAAAAAAGATTTTTATAGTATGAATCTACTGATACACCTAAATCACTCATTTTTAATTGATTTTTTATAATATTAAAAGCACCATCAAAAGCGAATAAACTCGTTCCCATCATGTAATTTCTAACTCTATTCAGCTCTTCATCATTTATAGGTTCATTAATAAACTTTTCATATTCTGTTCTAATCTCATTAATAGCATAATTAGCTTGGTCAGCTTTAACCTCAGCAGATATGCTCCATACAGACTGATATTTAAAATGATTAGTTCTAGAAAATATGCCATACGTGAGGCCTTTTTCTTCTCTAATATTTTTATTTAGTCTACTACCGAAATACCCACCAAAAATTGTTTGTCCAATTAGAAAATATGGATAATCTTTCTCTCTCAATGATTTAATCTGACTACCCATCTTAATAGCAGTTTGTAAAGATGATTTCTTATTAATGTGCAAAGACTTCTTAGCTGGTTCCTTACTAATTATAGTTTGATCCTCAATGTTTAAATTTGGTAACAAACTAAAATGTTCTGTAACTGACCTAATGATTTGATCATCATAATTGCCAGCTAATCCCCATAAAGATTGTGAAAAATCAAAATATTTTTTTGAAAAATTTAATAAATTCATCCTTTGAGTTAAAAATATATCAGAATATTTAATATATCTACCATATGGATGATTAGCACCAAAAAGCAATTTATAAAAATTTTTATTAGCAATAGATTCTACTTTTTTATTTTCAATCTTTAAAATGCCCATAGTTTCTTGCTTTTGCAGTAGTAATTCTTTTTTAGGATAATTAGCATCTGTTAAAAGCTCAAACAACAAATCTAAAGCTGGTAAAAAGAAATCTTTTAAAGTAACCAAAGAAATATTTACTGAATCTGGATTCACAGAAATATCTAACGATGCACCATAATAATTTAATTCTTCAGCTATTTGTATTGAATTTTTTTTATTAGTACCTGCTTTTATCATTTCCCAAGCAAATTTACCTATTACAGGATTTTTAGCATATTTATAACCACAAGGCACTGTGATATAAAGAGAAACTAGATCTGTTCGCTGTGTAGAATATGTAAAAAGCTTTGTCTTATTATTTAGTAATAATTCTTCTACATAAGGAATTTCAGGTTCTTTAGGTATAATAACATTAGGTCTCATAATTAATCATTTTTTTAAATAATTTAAAACAAAAGCTCTATCTGGGTTCAATATTCGATCTGCTAAACTCATTATATCATCTTTAGTGATAGAGCGATATACATCATAATTTTCGAATAAAAGTTCTGCTTTTGACAATGCTTCATAAAAAGAAAGTTCAAAACCTACTTTTTGTAAATCATAAATATCCATTGATAAAGAGCTAAGAAACATATTTTTTACCTTTTCAAGTTCTCTATCAGTTATAGGTTTCTTATTAAAATTAATCAATTCATCCCAGAGAGCAGCTTCTGCTTTGCTAACGTCTATAGAAGGTTTTACAATACCAGTGATAAGCATTAACCCAGGATCTACACTACCCATTATGCTAGCATCTACAGAAATAAATAATTTTTTTTCTTTCACTAATGAAGAATACAAACGTGATGAATTATCATTTCCTAAAATATCTGACAAAATATCATAAGTAGAATATTCTGGAGATAATCTACCAGGCATAGGAAATGCAATAACAATCAGATTAAGTGGAACATCACGTTTTACTATTTTTTTTATTTGATGCTCGATAGGTGGCTCTAAAGTATAATTGCGTTCATTGATTAGATTAGATGGAATGTTTTCGAAATATTGTTTTATTAAATCTTCAATATTTTCATTAAATTTCCCACTAATAGCTAAAATAGCATTATTGGGTTGATACCATTTATCATAGAACCGCTGTACATCTTCAATAGTTGCTTTTTCTATGTGCTCAGGCGATAATCCTATTGTAGGCCATCTATAAGGATGTTTAGTATAACATAAATCTGATAGAATATGAAATAAATCTCCATAAGGTTGATTTAGATGGGTTTCTTTGAACTCTTCTATTACGACATTTTTTTGAATATTGAGACTTTTTTCATTAATGTTCAAATGCCGCATTCTATCACTTTCTAACCATAAAGCTAACTCCACATTATCAGCAGGTAATTCGATAAAATAGTCTGTATAATCCTGTGTAGTAAAAGCATTATTAACTCCACCAGCACTCTCTACCTCATTATCAAAAGATGGAGCTTGCTCACTACCAGCAAACATCAAGTGTTCAAATAAATGAGCAAAACCAGTTTTGTCAGGTTCCTCGTCTCTAGAACCTACGAAATAAAACATATTAACACATACTAATGAAGTGTCTTTAACTGGATACAGTATATATCTAAGCCCATTAGACAAACATCCTTTTTTAAAAGCTTGCTTTAGCATAATTAAAAAAATAAAATAATATACAAAATTAACAAAAAAGAAACAAAAATATATTAAAAACAAAAAGGAGATAAAAAATATCTCCTTTTTGATCGGAGCGGTCCGACTTGAACGGACGACCCCTTGCACCCCATGCAAGTGCGCTAGCCAACTGCGCTACGCCCCGTAAGGTAATTTTGTTTTGTTAGTAGCGGGAGCGAGAGTTGAACTCGCGACCTACGGGTTATGAATCCGTCGCTCTAACCACCTGAGCTATCCCGCCAGAATAATTTTTGCAAAAATAATAATTTTTTTATAATAAAAAATTATATTGTTATTTTATTATTTATTATAGCATTTTCGAACTCATTTCTTGGTTGTAACAAGGATGACTCATATGCTAATTGTGACAAAGAAATACAACAGGTATTAGCTCAATATGGAGAACCAACTATGGAACAGCACAGCACTAGCGAAAATACATCCAGTGCACAATATGTGTTTGGTGAATTATTTTCTGATACTGTAATTTCATATAGTTTTACTTGGGGCAAAGGATACAAAGAATGCCAAGTTGTTATAGAGACTTCATATTCTAATATTGATTTAAATTAAATTTATTAATTTAACATTTATGATTATTTTTGCTAAAAATAATCATAATGAGCTTAAAAAAGAGCGTAAAAAACTATATAATAGCTTTCAGACCATGGTCATTAGTAGCATCTACCATTCCAGCATTAATCACCATTACATATATTTATTTTATCAAAACAGAGTATTCATTAGATATTAATTTAATAAATGGATTTTTAGCATTAATAGGAGCTGGCATTTTTCAAGCTAGTAGTAACATCATAAACGATTATTTAGATTATAAACACAATGTAGATAAACCAGAATCTTTAGGTGGCGGTCGTATGGTTGTAGAGGGGTATATCAAACCTCGCTCATTTATTATTTATGGATATTGTTTATTACTAATTGGTATCGCTTTAGGTATTTTTCTGACTTTTAGATCAGGCTACCATTTACTATGGATAGGTGCTATAGGTGTTTTTTTTACAATATTTTATACAAAATTCAAATATATTTCATTAGGCGATTTAGTTATTTTCATTATTTATGGTCCATTAATTGGTTTAGGTACTGCATATGTTATGACAAATCAATTAATTTTTGATGCATTGCTTATTAATATTCCCATTGCATTAATTGTCGTTGACATATTAAACTCTAATAATACTAGAGATATGATCTATGATAAAAAAGCTAAAATAAAAACACCTGCGATGAGATTAGGACTAGAACGTGCTAAAACATACTACATGGTTTTAATAATCGCAGCATACCTCTTTATAGTACTTTTAATATTTCTAAATCTTTTGCATCCGCTTTGTTTAATAGTATTATTATCATTACCTGTAGCTATTCGTAATATAAATATTATGAATAAAGTAACTTTAGACACATTAGAAGACATCACTCATTTAGATGCTAGAACATCAGAACTTGTGATCGCTTTTGGTATTTTATTATCAATAGCTAATTTCATTGCTGCTAAATTGATAATATAAATAAAACATTAATTTCTCTTAAAAATTACTAAAACTCTTAAATCTTTGTTTTTTAATTTTTAAAGTATTACAATCATGAAAAATTTTATCTTATTATAATTGTGCCATAATGTCATATAATGAATTATTTCTATATAAATTTCAAAAAATTAACTTAGCATATTTCTAAAATTATAATATACTTTTATCCTCATTCGATTCATTGCTAAAGATATTAATGAAATTTTAGCATAATATTACTAGTGGACTAAAAATTGCTATTATAAAATTAGTTAAAAGGAGGATAAAATATGAATTTAAATGATTTTACAGTAAAAGCACAAGGTATAATACAAGAAGCATTTCAACTAGCTTTTGAGAAAAAACATCAAGCAGTAGAGGATGTGCATATTTTGTATTCTTTGCTTAAAAATGATGAAGACATCAGTCCATTTTTATTAAAAAAAATAGGTATCACTCCATCACAGATCATATCTAGAGTAGAAGATGAAATAAATAAATTGCCTAAAGTAGAAGGTAGTGAACAATATTTATCTAGCTCAGCAACTAAAGCATTACAACAGGCTATAGCAGAGATGAAGCAATTAAAAGATGAATTTGTTGCTGTAGAGCACATATTATTAGGTCTTTTGCAAAGTGGAGCTGCAGCAGAGCGTATTTTGAAAAGTTTAGGTGCTACACGTAAAGATCTTTTAATTGCTATACAAGATTTACGAAAAGGAAGCAAGGTAACTTCTCAAAGTGGTGATGAAAACTACAATGCTCTAAATAAATATGCTCGAAATCTTAATGATCTGGCCGCAAAAGGTAAATTAGATCCTGTGATAGGTAGAGATGAAGAGATTAGACGTATTCTACAAATTCTGAATCGTAGAACTAAAAATAATCCAATATTAATTGGTGAAGCTGGTGTAGGTAAAACTGCAATTGTAGAAGGATTAGCAAACCGAATAGTTAATGGCGATGTACCCGACAATCTAAAAGATAAAGTTGTTTATTCTCTAGATATGGGAGCTCTGATAGCTGGAGCAAAATATCAAGGAGAATTTGAAGAGCGTCTAAAAGCAGTTATCAAAGAAGTAGTAGAAAGTGAGGGAAGAATAATTCTATTTATTGATGAAATACATACTTTAGTTGGTGCTGGAGCTACACAAGGTGCAATGGATGCTGCTAATATTCTAAAACCAGCATTGGCACGTGGAGAGCTGCGAGCTATAGGTGCTACGACTCTGGCAGAATACCAAAAATATTTTGAAAAAGATAAAGCCCTCGAAAGAAGATTCCAACCAGTTTTAGTAGATGAACCCTCTCCCGAAGATAGTATAAGCATTTTACGGGGACTAAAAGAAAGATACGAAAATCACCATCAAGTGCGAATACGTGATGAGGCTATCATAGCAGCTGTAGAGCTTTCTCATAGATATATTTCTGATAGACATTTACCTGATAAAGCTATAGACCTAATAGATGAAGCTGCTGCACGTATTAGATTAGAAATGAACTCTATGCCAGAAGAAATGGACGAACTTAATAGACGTATTAGACAATTAGAGATAGAACGCGAAGCTATAAAACGTGAAAATGAACCTACTAAATTACAAACTATTGAAAAAGAACTTGCAGATCTCAATGAACAATTTAATACACTTAAAGCTAAATGGTTGCAAGAAAAAGAAATAATCGAGCAAATACAACAAAATAAACAAAAAATAGAAAATCTAAAATTAGAAGCAGAACGTGCTGAACGCTCTGCTGACTATGGACGTGTAGCTGAAATAAGATATGGACTTTTGAGAGAAGCTGAAGAAAATATTAAACTTTTAGAGCAAAAACTTAAAGAAATTCAAGGAGATAAACCACTTATCTCTCTAGAAGTGAATGCAGAACATATTGCTGAAATAGTTGCTAAATGGACAGGTATCCCAGTGACAAGACTTTTGCAAAGTGAAAAAGAAAAATTATTAAATCTAGAAAATGAATTACACAAAAGAGTTGTGGGACAAGATCATGCTATCGAAGCTGTCGCTAATGCTATACGTCGCAGTAGAAGTGGACTAAGCGATCCTAATAAGCCTATTGGCTCTTTTCTTTTCTTAGGCTCTACTGGTGTAGGTAAAACTGAACTTGCTCGAGCTCTCGCTGAGTTACTTTTTAATGATGAGAATAATATGATTAGAATTGATATGTCTGAATATCAAGAGCCACACAGTGTATCTAGATTAATAGGTGCACCTCCTGGCTACGTAGGCTATGATGAAAGTGGACAATTGACTGAGGCTGTACGTAGAAAGCCATACAGTGTGGTTTTACTGGATGAAATAGAAAAAGCTCATCGAGATGTATTTAACATACTTCTACAAGTACTCGAGGATGGTAGATTGACAGATAACAAAGGTAGAACTGTAAATTTCAAAAATACTATAATTATTATGACTTCTAACCTGGGTGCTGATATTATAAGAGAAAATTTTGATAATATGCTACCTGGTGAGGAAAATAGAACTTTCGAAAGAACTCAATATGAAATTTTAGAGTTACTTCGTAAAACTATTAGACCAGAATTTTTGAACAGAATTGATGAAATTGTGGTCTTCAAACCTCTCACCAGAGAAGAAATAAAAGCTATTGTAAGAATGCAGCTAAATAAAGTTAACGAAATGTTAACAAAAAATGGTTATACATTTGTATATACTGAAGAAGCTGTGGAACATATTGCAAATGAGGGCTACGATCCATTAATGGGTGCTCGTCCTATAAAAAGAGTAATCCAGAAATACGTTATTAATGAATTATCTAAAATGATTATATCTGAAAAAATCAAAAATGACTCTCCAATAGTTCTAGATGTCATAGATAATGATTATGTATTTTATAACAAAACTATAAATAATAGCTAATAAAAAATTTACATTTCCATTAAATTGGTGCATTTTTTTAATTAAAATGCACCAATTTTTTTTAATTTTTATTTTTTACTTAAATTTGTAAAAAAATGATTGTAATAGGTTTAACCGGTACACTAGGAGCAGGTAAAGATACAGTAGTTAATTATCTTATAAAAAATGAAGATTTCCAACACCTAAGTGTTCGTAAATTTTTAATAAAAGAATTGCAAAAACGTAATTTACCTATAAATAGAGATACAATGAGACAATTAGCTAATGAGCTACGAGAGAAATATGGCAATGCTTACATTGTAGAAAAATTATATTCAGAAGCTCTGAAATCCAATAAAAATACTATTATTGAAAGCATAAGGTCTGTAGGAGAGGTAGAAGCATTAAAGCGTAAAGATAATTTTTTCTTAATAGCAATAGATGCAGATCCTAAAATCAGATATTCTCGCATTCGACAACGTGGTTCAGAGACTGATAATGTAGATTATTCCACTTTCATCGCTCAAGAAAATGAAGAAATGCAAAATGAAGATCCTAATAAACAAAACATAATAAAATGTATGGAACTAGCTGATTATTATATTGAAAATAATGATACTTTTCAGCAATTATATGATCAAATATCTATAGTTTTAAAAGAAATAAAATCAAAAGTGAATAGTAAAGAAAAAGGGCAAATATATCATAGACCTAGCTGGGATGAGTATTTCATAGAAATAATGAATACTGTAGCTACTAGGGCAACCTGTGATAGAGGCAGAGCTGGATGTGTAATTGTAAAAGATAAAAGGATACTTGTTACTGGATACGTAGGTGCACCAAGTGGTCTACCACATTGTGATGAAGTTGGTCATCTTTTTCGGAAAGTCATTCATGAAGATGGTTCTATTACACAACATTGCGTTAGAACTGTTCATGCAGAGCAAAATGCCATAGCTCAAGCAGCTAGATTTGGAATATCTCTAGATGGCTCCACTCTGTATGTGAAAATGACACCTTGTAGATCTTGTGCTATGCTGATAATTAATAGTGGCATTAAACGTGTAGTTTGCGAATATAGATATCATGCTGGCAAAGAAAGCGAAGACCTTTTTAATCAAGCACAAATACAACTCGATTTTATCAATGATGAAATTCTATCATACCAAAATCAAAAAGTAGATTCTGAACAAAATAAGGATTAATTTAACTTTTTTGTATTAAAAGTATTCCATCTCCTATAGGTAAAGTCATTTGTTTTACCCGTTTAGGATACAAAATTTGTAATTCTTCGGCTTTATTTTTGAGTTCTTGTATATTAATCGTTTTTTTATCTTTTGATTTTTTTTCTATATTCCCATACCAATCAATATTATCAAAAATCATTATACCATCATTATTTAAGATATTATAACATAGATCTAAGTAACGTGGATAATTTATCTTATCAGCATCTATATAAATTATATCGAAATTATATTGACATTTAGATAAAACATTCAATGCATCATCGAAGAAAACTTTAATTTTATTTGTAACATTGGCCATTGCCACATGCTCATAGATTATTTCCTCATATTCTTTATGTTTTTCTATTGTATAGATTAGAGCCTCTGCATTAGTACTTTTAGCAAATAATATTGATGTAAAAGCCGTAAATGTTCCTATTTCTAATATATTTTTTACATTCTTACTTTTGAGTAGTAAATATAAAAATTCTGCAGTATAAGGATGAGTTAGCATCTGAGGATAAGCAGTTTTAATCCAAGTACTCCTAATGATTTCATAATAAATGGGATCTTGTAAAAAACCTAAGTTTCTATTTTCTAATAAAACAAAAAATTCATCATTTATCATATTAAAAAATAGATTAAAACAAAAAGATATTTATGAGAAAATAAATTAAGACAATAATTCTTCGGCTACTAAATCATCAATGAAATCATTAAAATTATTTAAAATTTCATTTTCGTTAAACATATTAATAACTGGGATATCGAGAGATTTAGAAAATTCAACTAACTCTGAATTAACATTTTCATTTAAAAACATAGCTGCATCACTATGCATCAATGCGTCTTTCATCAGATTAATATAATTGCTTTTTTTAGAAATATTAGGGAAAAACTCAGCAGACAAATCATCAAATAATAATTTATCTAAGAAATTATCAGATAGAGATTCACTAAATTCATCATTATGAATGGCAAGGACAATTTTAGCATCACTAAATAATGGATGTTTAGAATAAACATATTTAACCATTGGAGCAAGAAGAGCACTCATCCAACCATGCAAAACAATTACATGAGGAGACCAACCTAATTTTTTAATACTTTCGGCAACACTTCTTGTAAAAAAAATAGCTCTTTCACTATTATCATCAAAAAAAGAATTATTATCATCTCTTAAAGTAAATTTTCTTTGAAAAAAGTCAGGATTTTCAATAAAATAAACTTGTATACTAGTATTGGGCATACGAGCCACTTTAATAATTAATAGATGATCATTATTTTCAATGATAATATTAATACCTGATAACCTTATTACCTCATGTAAATTATATCTTCTTTCATTAATGCAACCATATCTAGGCATAAAAACTCTAACTTCTTTTCCATTTTTTTCTGCATTTTCTGGTAATAATCTACTAATTTTTGATAATTCATTTTCTTTTACAAAAGGATAAATTTCTTGACTTACAAATAACACTCTTGCTTTTTCCATTATTATATATTTTTTATTATTTTGATTTTACTAATAAAGTAATTTCACTACAAAGATACAAAATTTTTTTGAATTGAGAATTTAAAAATAATATATAACTATCTAAAAATCAATTTTATTATTTAATAAAAATATTATAAATTTGTTTAAATATATATTGCAAATAATAATTTTCTGTTATTTTTGCAATTAAGAAATTAAAAATTATGAAAACATTTGTTTTTAGTGTTAAAAGTCCTAAAGTAGAAGATTTCGAAATAATAATAGAAATATTAGCTAATCAGACATTTGAAGAATTTTTTAATGCCCTCAAACAAGCAATAGGCTTCAATGATAATGAATTAGCATCATTCTATTTATGTAATAGCGTTTGGAAACCTATAAAAGAAATAGTATTAATAGATATGGGACAAGAAGACAACGAGGAAGATAAAGCATTGATAATGGCTAAAACAAAAATTAATATTATAGAAGACCCACATCAAAAATTACTTTTTGTTTATGATTATATAAAAAATCATGAATTTAATATTGAATTAATAAAAATCAAAGATAGTGATCCTAATACCAAATATCCTCATATTGTCAAAAAAATCGGGAAATATATGGAAACACTCACACCTCCTATACCATCATCTATACTTATAAATGAACAAATAGCAGATGACACACCTGATGAAGATGAAGATGAAAATGAAGAAATGATAGAAGTCATAGATGAACCAACTAATCAAATAAATGATGATGAAGATATACCTTCTAAAGAAGATGAGACTGATGAACATTTTTATGAAGACCTGGCAGATATGGATTATGATGAAAATGAAGATGAAAGACCAATAGATGATGATTTGATGATATAAAAACCTAAGGAAATGGATTTATTAGAAATATTTGATAAAGAAGCAAAAAACAAAAATATCTTAATCATTGGCGATATAATGTTAGATAGATATGTTTGGGGCGATGTAGTACGTATATCACCAGAGGCACCAGTACCAGTAGTTAACGTAACAAGAATAGAAAGCCGTCTAGGAGGCTCTGCAAATGTAGCATTAAATATTCAATCATTAGGTGCTAATCCATTATTAATAGGCGTTATAGGAAATGATGCTAGCGGCAATGAGTTTATTAAACTAATGAAATCGCAAAAAATGAATACAGAAGGTTTGATAACAACATCAGATAGACAAACTATAACAAAAACTCGTATTATGGGTAATAGTATACAAATGCTACGAGTAGATGAAGAAAATAATAAAAATTTGCCAGATGCACTAAGACAACAAGTACTATTGCGAATAACAAATTTATTAGAAAAATATAAAATAGATGCAATAGTATTTCAAGACTATGACAAAGGAGTAATAGATGCTCTACTAATAAAACATATAGTACAATTAGCAAAAACATATAATATACCTGTATGTGTAGATCCTAAAAAAAGGAATTTTAATAACTATAATGACGTTACACTGTTTAAACCTAACTTAAAAGAATTTAGAGAAGGTATAAACTGGAATGATGAAATATTTAATATGAATACACTTTTTGACAAAATTCACCAATTTAGAGAAGAAAAAAATATTAAATACGTAATGGTAACATTAGGAGAGAAAGGATTAATATTAGCAAAAACAAATACAAACAATAATTTATATTCAACAATAAATATTACACCACCCAAAGTGAGACAAGTAAGAGATGTGTCAGGAGCTGGTGATACAGTGATAAGTGTAACAACATTAGGATTAGCAATAGGCTTAGATATAGAATTTGTGTCAGAATTGAGTAATTTGGCAGGAGGGATAGTATGCGAATATGTAGGGGTAGTGCCAATAAATAAGAAGCAATTAATAGAAGAGGCAAGAATTTATTTAAAAAATAATGATAAAAAAGGAATATAAACAGGAATAAATGAATGAGATAGCATTCTGCTATCTCATTCATTTATTCAATTATTTATGTTAAACTTTTCATGTTAAATATTTTTACTAATTTTGTAAAAAATAAAATTATGGAATATACAGTCGAAAACATTCAAAAGATTCTTGCTCTTACTAAAGAAGGTAAGCGTGAATTTTTAGATAACCTCTATGAATTTCTCAATAGTAATAAATTAACAGCATTAGATTATCAGAGAATCAAAATATTATCAACCGCACCCATTTGTCCCAGGTGTCATTGCGAATATGTAACTAAAGCTGGTAAGAGTGATGGCAGACAAGTATATAAGTGTAAAAAATGTAGCTATAGATTCAGAGAAACTGCCAAATCACTTGTCTATTATTCTCATAAATACTATCTTTTAATGGATTACATAAAATGTATGTTAGAAGGTAAAAGCCTCAGAGCCTGTGCTAGAGAGGTTGGCATTAGTTTACCAACAAGTTTTAAATGGAGACATAAAATTCTGGCTGCTATCCAAGGATTAGAAGGAGGAATTAACTTTACTGGAATAACTGAAACTGATGAATTACTAATGGAATATTCTGAGAAAGGTCGTAAATTTAAAACTTTAGAAGAAAAAGAGCAAGCTATGAAAACTGTTCATCCTAATGTAGCTGTATTAGTGATGACTGATAGAGAAGGTAATTTACTTTTTAAACATACTGGGGAACATAAAGTCCAAAATAGTCAGATAAAGGAAGAGTTAAAGCGTAGAGTATCAGAGAACAATTTAATATGTTTTAAACCAAACGAAGAGTTTCAGCAAGCAGTTAAAGAATCACCAAGCAAAAAAGTATTAATAATGCATAAAACAAAAGGATTATCAATTTATAGTGTAAATGTAGCAGAGAAAAAGATTACTAATTTTTTAGTATGGATGATGAGATTTAGAGGAGTAGCTACAAAGTATTTGCAGAACTACCTAATGTGGTTTGTAATTATGAATAAATACTTAAAAGATAAAGTAGAATCAGACATTGGACGACTATTGAACTTATCATCTCACGATAGGTGGGCATGGGAGCGGTATTTTAGATTATTGAAATTAAAATATTAAAATATCATATAAAGTTAAACAAAAATATAAATTCCAATTTCTTATCATCTCTCTTTACCTCTTTCTATTTTCACTTCTTTCAAATTTAATGTGTTCATCACATTGGCCTTTAACCCTTTTACATAAGGTTGTATCAACCTTATTGATACATCATAATATAATGGTACTACAGGCATCTCTTCTATTAGTATTTTATTCATTTCTTTTATTATTTCATATTTCCTATTATCAGCTGTCTGCAATAATTTTTCATATAAATTATCAAATGTAGAATTTTGGAATCTTGTATAATTTGGTCCATTAGGTGGTATGTTTTTGCTGTAAAATACTGCAAAATAATTTTCGGCTTCAGGGTAATCTGCTATCCAACTTCCTCTGAAAAAATTAGCTTGTCCTTTATACATTAAGTCTCTCAAAGTAGCTGGAGGTATTACTTCTATATTAATATCTAATCCTATCTTTGTTAATTGGTTTTGAATAAATTCTGCTAAATCTATATATGTATCATTTGTTAAAAGTGTGATCTTATCTTTATTTTCACTATTCAAATATCCAGATTTTATCAACAATTGTTTCGCTTTTTGAGGATTGTATTCTAAATATTTTGTTTCGCTATCTAATGGATTTAATATTGGTGGAATAAAGCCTTGTATTGATGAGTATCCCAAGCTATTTCTAAGATATTTCATCATAGAAACTCTATCTATCCCTAAGGACATGGCTTGTCGTAATTCTTTATTATTAAATGGAGAATCTTTATCAATTAAAAAACCCAAATATTCAGTATTAAGGAATAAGCTTTTTTGAAATATATATTTATCTTTATATTCTTCTTTTAGTTCTCCATCTCTTGTTAATAATATGTCTTTGAATGATGGGTCTATACCTGATAAAAAATCAAATTTTCCTAGCATAAAGTCCATAAATGCTACTTGTTTATCTTTAATAAATGAGATAGATATCCCATCTAAATATGGTAGTTTATTGCCCAAATTATCTCTTTCAAAATAATTATCGTTTTTTGCTAATATTAGTTTGACGTCTTTTTTCCAATATTTGTATACAAATGGTCCAGTTCCTATTGGGTGTCTAGAAAATTCATCACCATATCTTTTAATTGCTTCTTCAGGTATAATGCTGCAATATGGCATAGCCAGGATAGACAAAAATGATGTAAATGGTTTTGCTAAATGTATTATCACCGTTGTGTCATTAGGAGATTCCATCCATAGTTTATTATCTTTCCTTGCTACTGAGTTTAGAATCCATCTACCAGGAGATGCTGTTTCATCAGATGCTAATCTCTGCAAGCTATATACTACATCTTGTGCTATTAACTTTCTAGTATTGTCTTTGAAACATATATCTTTGTGAAAATACACATCATTTCTTAAATAAAATGTATATTTACAAAGATCATCAGATATTTCCCAGGATTTAGCTATACTTGGTACTATGCGTAGTGAATCATCTAAACTCACTAAGGTGTTGTACAATTGTTGTATCACCCATATATGTGCTTGGTCTCTAGCAAATGCAGGATCTAAAGAATATATGCCAGAGGGTTGATTATAATGAAATATCTGTTTGCCTTGCAGATTGTCATTATTAGAATTTTTGCAACTTTCTACTAATGTTAATAAAATAATTAATGCACTGATTATTAATAAATTGTATGATATTAAATGTTTGTGTTTTATAAAATTATTTTTTTTCATTTATTATAATTCTTTTAAAATCCAATACCAATTATTATACTACTAAATATAATAAAATAAATATACGCTATATTTGCTAAATCTTCATTTTTGTGTTTAATATAAATATAACAAATATAAATTATAATCATTACTAATGCTATAGTCAATAAAATGTATGTGCCAGGGAGATGATGTAGATTAAAATAGATTCCTATCATTATTAAGATTTTATATATTAAGGTAAAAATTGATAAAAATTTATCTAAATTATACCTTTCACTTTTAATTTCTAAATAAACGAGATAAAATACTAAAACTGGTAAAGCTATATGTGTTAATATCACAAAAAAATTAATTTTTAATATAGCTAAAATGACTATTATTAAATATGTAGCTACAGAAATTAATTCGTTTCTTGTTCTTTTACTTATTTGCATACATTATAAGTTATTTATTACAAAATTATGATTTTTATTTTTAGATGTTTAAAATAATTTAAAAGCCTATAGTAACTTTGAGATGTAATCGAGTATTATCTAAAGCCCAACTATTTTGAGGTTCTTTTGGTACAGCTATAGCAGTCCATATCCATCCTATGCGTGTTTTTAGTTGAAAAGCAATGCCAGCACTTTGGTAATTTCCCCATTGTGATGGATATCTCTCTACTCTTGCAAATTGATAAAAAAATCTAAAATATGTATTCTCATTTCCACTTAGAGCAAGGCCAGACTCTATTTTATATAGTTGTAATGCTGGTATTCTCTCTTCTTCTATTCCTAAAATATCATTAATACCACCTACTAATATAGCTTGATTTTTTAAAATTGTTTTATTAGAGTAAACGCCTTTTTGTAGTATATTGAAATATAATGATATGTTTTTATGTATTGAAATATATTTAATAGCATCTAAATAAGTTTCAGTAAGTAATTGATTTATTTTATTTTGTTTTTCTGAATTATTATCTGATGTACTATTTCCTAAATTTGTTTGCAATGATATTTTAAAACCTTTGTGAGGATTATAAATATTATCTAATTTCGAATATTGTCCTCCTAAGTTTAAGTATGTAAATTTATAATCATTGTAAATTATGCTATCAGCTTGTTCAAATGCTGTTGATTGTCTTTGTCCTGCACCGAAAAATATCTCTTTTTGTAGAGTTCTATCTGTACTATAGAAATTTAGTACTTCTTCAGTATAACCATAGGTAGTATCTTGCACTCTCATTTTGAATGTACCACTAATAGATAAGGGTAATCCTGCTATGTATGGCACTCCAAGGTTTATATTTACATTTTGATAATTATTCCCTAGGTTTATTAGTAAATGCCATCTTTCGCCCCAGCCAATTAGATCTGCAAAATCACCCCGAATGTAGCCATTAAATTGCCAATTTTTTAATCCCGAATTTAATTTTGCAAAACCTAACATCCCTTCTATATTATTTTTAGGTTTTATCTTAATATTTAGGTGTAATGTAGCAGTGCTGTCATTGAGTAATTGTATCATTGGTTTGTCAGACAAATAAATAAAATCAAATAGTATTTTATTTGATTCTAATAATAAAATTTCTTTATTTAAAGGCTCAGACAAATTTATATTTAGCATTCTTAATAATCTTTTTTCTTTCAAAGGTGGTGGAGTATCCCATTTCACTGATATTATGTCTATTTTTTTATTTTTATTTAATGTAGCATTAATAATTACTTTTTTTGCTTTAATACTATCTATTGAGAATGTGAGCTCTGCTAGTAAATATCCATCTTCCCAATATGGAGTGAGTATTTGATTAATTACTTCATTTTTTTGTCCAGCATTCCATTTTTGTAATTGCTCTTTTGAGATGTTTAGCTCTTCATTAGATAATTTTATTTTACCGTCCCAAACCACAGAATAGCCTTGTTTTTCTATATTGTCTAACCATTGCAATGTAGCATTAATTGAAGTATCTAATACTAAAAATTGTGTAAAAGCAAATATTGGAAAATAAAAAACAAATACAAAAAAAATTAATTTAAATCTTCCCATTTTATAGGGTCTATATTATTAGCTATTAAATATTGATTAGCTTTAGAGAAATGATGACAACCAAAAAAACCTCTATTAGCACTAAGTGGTGATGGATGGGCAGCTTTCAATATTAAATGTTTTGTATTATCTATTAGTTTCTCCTTTTCTTGAGCATAAGCCCCCCACAGCATAAAAACCAAATGTTCTTTTTTATTAGATAAATTTTCTATTGCTGCATTTGTGAATTTTTCCCATCCTATGTTGCGATGAGATTCTGGTGTATTCTCTCGCACTGTAAGTATAGCATTAAGCAAAAAAACTCCTTGTTTAGCCCATCCAGTTAGATCTCCATGCTCTGGTGGATTTATATTCAAATCTTCTTTTAATTCTTTGAATATATTCTGTAAACTTGGCGGCTTTACTACACCCTTAGGTACTGAAAAACATAAGCCATGAGCTTGTCCATATCCGTGATATGGATCCTGCCCTATGATAACAATTTTTACTTTATCAAAAGGAGTCAGATTGAAAGCATTAAAAATTAATTGTCCTGGTGGAAAAACTCTATATTTCTTTTTATCTTCTAATAAAAATTTTTTGATTTCTAAAAAATATGGTTGCTGAAACTCATCTTTTAACACTTCTAACCAACTACTCTCTATATGAGGATTTATTTCCATAATTATTAATTTATGCAAATTTAATGAAAAAATATCTTCTTTTTTCAAATATTTTTTTAATTAAAATAATTTTTGTACCTTTGCACTCTAAAATTAAAAATTATGTCTAAAGTTTGTCAAATATCCGGGAAAAAGTCTTTAGTAGGTAATAAAGTATCTCACTCTAATCGTAAAACCAAACGTCGTTTTTATCCAAATTTACAAACTAAAAAATTTTATTGGCCAGAGGCAGGGCAATGGATTACACTCAAAGTATCTACTAGTGTGATGCGTGATATTAATAAAAAAGGTATCGATGCAGTAATGAGAGAGTCTATTCAATCAGGCAAATTCAGAGATTAATACTTAAAAAAATTTTTTAATTTATTTATTTTTTTGGTATAATGCTTTTATATTATCTCCTATTGCTAAAAGAGATAGTATATGATTTGTAATTTTTATTAATAATTTAAATATTTTATTATTTTCAGATTTCACACGAATAATTTCATCATCTGAGTTTGGAGCAATTAAAGGATTATTAGATGTATGCTTGCTATTTCTAAATCTTGATATGCTTATGCCTGTTGTTTTTAAAGATATTTTTTGAAAATTATTCTTTTTTAATAAATAATGAAGTGTTTTAGGAGAATAATAGCATAAATGCTCTGGATAATTAATCACATTCCATTTATCTTTAAGTATTAAACGAGTAATAGAATTAATATTTGGTGTTGTTAGATAAAAAATGCCATCCTTTCTTAAAATATGATAAATACTCTGTATCTCTTCCAATGGATTATTAATATGCTCTATTACCTCAAAAGATGTAATAATATCAAAAAATTCTTTGTCAAAATTTATTGAACTTGTTGTACCTTTTTTAACATTTAATCGTTTTTCTGTACAAATGTTTACTGCTTGATCACTATATTCTGTGCCATATACATTCCAATTTCTCTTTTTAGCTTCTTCTAAAAAATAACCTACTCCACAACCTATATCAAGAATATTACTAGTTTTTCTATATCGTTCAAAAATATCTAATAGCTCGTTATATCTCATAATAGTTATAGGAGATATATAGGCTTGTCTGTTGTAATTATTATAATATTGAGTTAATTCTTCTGTAGTAGGTATTTTACTTGCAAAAATAAATCCACAATTATTACATTTAACCAAATAATTTTGTGAATATTTAGATAAATATTTTAAATCTGCAGAATGACAAATTAAACATTCTTGATGAAAGTTCATTTAATTTTATAAGATAAATAAAATTATACAGGTGAAATATTATTCAAATAGAAATCTATTAAATCCCACCTCACTTGATCTTTATTTATATCTTTTCTAATCATACCAATGCGTCTAACGAAATAATATTTTTCATAATCAGCAGTATCAGCAGGATTTTTCATATATTTAAAAACTTTAATATTTTTATACCACCTTTGTCCTACAGCCAAAGAATCAAGGTCTTCTACATAATATAAATTATTGTAATTAAAACCCTTAAATTTATTACTAAAAAACATAGGCCCATAGCCATATTTATTTAATACGCATGTTTGATATTTAGGATAAAATTCAGATGTACCAATGAATAAAAAATTTGCTTTTTTATTAGTAGAATAAACAAATTCAGAAAAATATTCATAATCATAAGAATCTTCATCAGAGGCATATTTTTTTATTTCGCTTCCTATTATTCTACAAGTATCTAAATCTTCGGATACAGAATCTATGTATACCCAATAACTATTAACAGGAAAATAAGTATAATCTTTTATTTCCTGGTCAAGCGTATATACTGTCCTCTCCTCTTTGCAGCTAAACATTATAAATACTCCAGAAATAATGAATAATAGAATAGATATTTTTGTTTTCATAATTTATTTTTTTCAAAATTAAATAAAATTTTTAATAAAATTAAAAATTTTTAGAAATAATTTATAAAATTAATTATAAAGTCCAATATTTATAATTATTAATTTTACCTCTCAAAACTCCTTTGATGTCAACTACAATGCCTTTGCCATCATCACATAACATATGAGATAGACTTTCTTCATCAAAATTTTCATAATTTTTATGTTTAACAGCTAAAACCACAGCATCGTATTTTTTATCAGGTTTTTCTATAAGTTTATAACCATATTCTTTGTAGAATTCATCAGCATCAGCCATATAATCTATTGCATCCACATTTATTCCGTAGCTTTTCATTTCTGATATCATATCTACTACTCGAGTATTACGAATATCTGTAACGTTTTCTTTAAAAGTAACACCTAAAATTAGTACTTTAGTTTTTAATAAATTTTTACCAGTAGCTATAAGTAATTTAGCAGTTTGCTCAGCTACATAATATCCCATATCGTCATTTACTTTTCTACCAGAAAGTATCACCTGAGAATGATAGCGATATTCATAGGCTTTATGAACTAAATAATATGGATCTACGCCTATACAATGTCCACCTACAAGTCCTGGTTCAAATTTTAGAAAATTCCATTTGGTTCCTGCAGCTTCTAACACATCATAAGTATTTATGTTCATTTTATTAAAAATGATAGACAATTCATTCATCAGAGCTATATTGATATCTCTTTGAGTATTTTCAATTATTTTAGCAGATTCAGCTACTTTAACTGTAGGAGCTCTATGTACACCAGCTTTAACTACCCAACTATAAATGGTTGCTATCTGATCTAAGCTTTCTTGATCGCAGCCAGAGACTACCTTTATAGTATTAGCTAATGTATGATTAGGATCACCGGGATTTATCCTCTCTGGAGAGTAACCAAATTTAAAATCCACAGATCTTTTGAGACCACTAATTTTTTCGATTACAGGAATACAATCTTCCTCAGTAGCTCCAGGATAAACTGTAGATTCATAAACTACATAATCGCCTTTTTTAATGACTTTGCCAATAGTTTCGCTAGCACTTATCAGCAGACTTAGGTCAGGTAAGTTGTGCTTATCTACTGGAGTAGGAACTGTAACAATATAAAAGGACGCTTTATGCAAATCCTCATAATTATAAGTAAATTCTATATCACAATTTTCAAACTCTTCTGATGTTAACTCATCACTAGGGTCTATGTGATTTTTTAATAATTCTATTCTGTCTGGTTTAATATCATAGCCTATCACATGTATTTGTTTAGCAAAAGCTAAAGCAATAGGCAAGCCTACATAACCTAACCCAATAACTCCTATAGAAGTTTTTTTAGATTTTAAATCTTCTGATATCATAATTCTTTAATAATTTTTTTTGCAATAGGATGAAGCTCGCCGTGATGAATATTTGGTGTGGCATTACGAATAGAATGTGCTAATTCTATTGATGCACGAACATCCTCGGGAGTGAAACCTCTACCAGCTAAAATTTCTCTATAGCTCATAGTATGTAACTCTGTGAAGCCCTCAGAGAATTCAAATTCTTCATTATTTAGTAAAATAGAACGATAAGTTCTTTTGCCCTCAATAATAGCTTTTTCTGGTAAATCTGATGAATTAATGGATAAGAACCATCTAACGCGAGCTTTTTCTAATTCTAAATAGCCTGCAGCCCTATCTTTATTATGAAAATGTACATATGAATTTTCTACTTTACCAAAAATCCATAATAACATATCAAAAAAATGAATTCCTATATTAGTAGCTATGCCACCGGACTTAGCATTATCACCTTTCCATGAATAATAATACCAATTACCACGAGAAGTGATGTAGGTAAGATCTATATCTACTTTATGATCATTAGCAGAGCTATCGATTTGTTTTTTTAATTCTTTTATTTTATCATGTAATCGCAGTTGTAGAATGGTATTAATCTTAAAGCCTGTTTCCTTTTCTATTACTTGTAAGGCATCTATATTCCATGGATTGAGTACAAGAGGCTTCTCGCAAATTGCATTTGCTTGATTCCTAAGTGCTAATCTGATATGAGCATCATGCAAATAATTAGGAGAACAAATACTGACGTAATGAATTTTTTTATCTTCTCCTAAACGTCTCAATTTATCTAAATGTCTATCGAAGCGTTCTGATTCTCTGAAATAATCAGCTTCAGGAGAATATGAATCTATTATGCCAATGCTATCGAATGGATCTAAAACTGCTACAAGTTTATTGCCAGTATCTTTGATAGCTTTCATATGTCTAGGAGCTATATAACCTGCTGCTCCTATAATAGCAAAATTAAAATTATTCATTTTATTCTAATTACTTTATTATCTTTTAATTGATATATTTGATGACTCTCTGGACATTCTGCTATATTATTATCATTGAAAAATAATCTATGACCATATTCACTCATCCAACCTATTTGTCTGGCGGGTGTACCCACAACTAAAGCATAAGGAAGCACATTTTTAGTAACTACAGCACCAGCTCCTACAAAAGAATATTCACCTAATTCTACTCCACAAACTATTGTAGCATTAGCACCTACAGTAGCTCCCTTACGGAGTATAGTTGATTGATATTGATCTTTTCTAACAATGGCACTACGAGGATTAATAATATTAGTAAAAACCATACTAGGACCTAGAAATACATCATCTTCGCAAATGACACCTGTATAAAGCGAAACATTATTTTGTACTTTTACATTATTACCTAAACGTACTCCAGTAGCTACAAATACATTTTGCCCGAGAGAACAATTCTCACCAATGTAAGCACCAGACATAATATGGCAGAAATGCCAAATTTTAGTTCCTTTTTTTATAGTAGCTCCTTCATCAATAATAGCTGTAGGATGTGCATAATATTCAATACTCATAATTATTTATTTAAAAATTCTAAAACTGAATTTGTAATATATTCTAATTGTTCTTCATCAAGCTCTGTATGCATTGGCAGAGAAAAAACTACTTTAGATAAATGTTCAGAAATTGGATAATTCTCACCAGCATTCACATAATGCTGATAAGCTTTTTGCAGATGTATAGGTACTGGATAATAAATCATAGCAGGTATTTGCTTTTCTTTCAGAAAATCTATCAACTCATCTCTAGAAAAATCTATTGCTTGCAATGTATATTGATGAAAAACATGAGAAGATTTAGCAAAACGTTGAGGTATTTTTAATTTTGGTTCACTAGCAAAAGCTTTATCATAATAATCTGCAGCCTTTTGCCTAGCAGCAATATAATCATCTAAATATTGCAATTTTATTTTTAAAATAGCAGCTTGTAAAGTGTCTAAACGAGAATTAACCCCAATGTAATCATGATAGTAACGTCTTTTCATTCCATGATTTACGATATAACTTAGTTTTTCAGCTAAAGTATCAGAATTAGTAAATATAGCTCCACCATCACCATAACACCCTAAATTTTTAGAAGGGAAAAAAGAAGTGCAACCTATATCACCGATAGTACCAGATTTTGATATTTTACCATTAGAAAAAAAGAATTCAGCACCAATAGCTTGAGCATTATCTTCTATTACATAAATATTGTTTTCTTTAGCTATTTTCATTATCTCTTCCATATCAGCACATTGGCCAAAGAGATGAACAGGAATAATAGCTTTAGTATTTTTAGTAATTAGTCTCTTTATATTATCTACTTTAATATTGAAGGTATCAGGATCCACATCGACAAAGATTGGTTTGAGACCTAGTAGAGCTACGACCTCAACAGTAGAAATGAAAGTAAATGTAGGAGTGATAACTTCGTCTCCTGGCTTTAGGTCTAACGACATTAACGCTATTTGTAATGCATCCGTACCATTAGCACAGGGTATCACGTGTTTTACATTTAAATATTTTTCTAAATCTTGTTTAAAGTCATTTACCTCTGGACCATTGATAAAAGCAGTAGAATCTATTACTTGCTGTATCGCACTGTCTATTTGAGTTTTGATATTCAGATACTGCGTATGCAGATCAACCATCTTAATAGGTTTCATTAATAGTTTTTTGCAAAATTAAAAATTTTTTCGCTAAAAAAAAAAAAAAATCATAAATCAAAGATATATTTTTTTAGTATTTATCTTTTTATAATTTCAATTTTGTCATCTTTACTAAATAATAGCACTAATGAACTATCCCAATATAATGCGTCAACATATTTAATGTGAGAAAGATTATCTAATACTTGCATGCGAGCTGATAAAATGATAAAATTTTCATCTGGCATTTTTATAATTATTGGAGCATTTTTTTTAATCCAAGATAATTTATTTTCTTTGGGAATAATAGTACCTTTATATTTGAAATCTTTGACAGTTTTTCCATTATCTTTATCTATCCATGCGACGATAGATTTATTCCACATAATTAATGTATCGCCAATAAAAGTAAAATTATTATAGCCTGTATTTTTCCCAATAATAGAACCTTGTTTTGGTTTTTGCAAATTAAACAATTTGCCATCAGCATCTATCAAATAAAGTATAGACTGTTTTTTAGAAAAATATAAATCTTTCAACGAATTATTAAATTTATATTGAGCTTGTCTTTCACCTTTTCTATTGTATAAAGTTAAAACATTTTTGTCTGCTACACAAATAAATTCTTTAGAATCCCAAATAGCATATGCGACCTTGGCATTCATACTAGCTTTAATAGTTTTCCATCCCTCGGGAGTTTCTCCATTGCTATTATTATTATACAAAATTCCATCAATACTAAGATAAAATAATCGTTGCAATCCATCATCATATTTAAAAAGTGCATAACCTAAAATTTTATTTTCTCTTTTCCACTTTAATGTGCCAGCCATATCATACATAAACAAGCCATTATTACTAACTAAAAGTAAATTTTCTGAATTATCATTCATTATTAAAACATCAATAATATTATCATCAGGTAAATCTATTTCTACAAAACTACTTTTTATTAAACCCTCAATAAAAAAGCTATTACCTTGAATATATGTAACATAAAGATTAGTAGGAGAATAAACTAGTTTAAAATCTGAACAACTTTTACAAATTTTATTAAATAGATTTAACACATCTACCTTATGATCTTCATATGATTTTTCATCCCAAATAAATAACCGTTGAGAATTAATATCTACACTATTCAAAATCCATAAATTGCCAAATTTTTCTTTAATTAATGAAAAAGGAGACGCAAAATTTTTTAAAAAAGCTAATTCACTAAGTCTAGATGAGATATATAAAGAAATATTTTTATAAGCTTCCTTTTGAATAAATGGGAATAAATTTTTACTCAAAGACACTAATAAACTTAAATCATCAAAATAATATAATAATGTATCTTTTAAATAGAAATAAGAAAATGAGTGACGCTGATTAATATTATTAAAAATATTATCATTTGATTTCCATAAATTTTTATCTACTAAATCTAAATGAGTATTTAAAAAATTTATAATATTTGCAGTATCCCTACATTGCATTATTAAAACAGGATAATCATTGATAATACCAATTAATATATAGTTATCAACCAAGTCAGAAAATTCTCCATTACTAAACAAATTATTATTAATATTTGATAGATGATAGCTCAATGCATCGGATAAAGTTTTATCTTTGGGTTTATAAATTGTAAAAAATTGATCAATTTGTGATGGGATAATAGATGAATTAAAGAAATCTTTAGAAGGATTAAATTTAGTTTTTTGTTTAGGAAAAATTTGATAAAAAAACCACAAATCATTTTGCTTATCAATATCGAAATAATAAGTAGTATCATAAATTTCAGTAATAAAATTTATGCCCCATTTATCCCATTTTGCATTTAATTTTTTAAAATTATCTGGATTAATAGCTAAGTGTAATTTAAAATTTGAATTAACCCTGAAATGATTTTCTACATAATCAATAGATCCTTTACTAGCAGGCAAATTATTTTTATTAGTTGCGAACAAAACAAGTGGATAAAACTGAATATCAATTATTTCATTAGTACTATTCACAAATTGGAATTTATTAATTTTTTTAAAACCTAGTGGGTCCAAATATTTAATAAATTTACTTTTATTAAGATCTACATCTACATTAAAGATCCAATAAACTTTTGGAGAATCAATAACGAAATAAAATTTTTGAAAAATACTTTGCCAATCAGACATAGAATCGAAGATATCAGGCAAAAAAGTTTCATTTAAAGTACTATCACTCTTACAGAATTCATAAGCAGACTCATCTACAAGCCATATTTCATCGTAAGAACTATCGACGATATCTGATACATTATGCTTATAAACCATTAAATTGGGAAATAAATAAATAGCTAATCCTATAAAAGCAGCGACAATCAGGGTGAGAATGATATACCAAAATTTATTCATTGGCTAAGCAGGAAATTTTAGGCCAAATTAATAAAATAAAGTGAAATAAAAGCGAACAATATCTAATATATTTATAAATTTATATTGGACAACTTATTAAAAATTTTTATATATTTGTAAAAAAATTTAATAAGAATTATGAAACAGATAATCGAAGACGTGGACGAGTATATCTCTATGGGTAAACAAGATAATTTAGCATTTTTAGATAATCTATACAATTTAATGTTAGAGAAAGAGGCTGACGCAGTTGATTATCAAGAGGTGAAAACTCTAAGTGCTGCTCCACTGTGTCCCAATTGTGAAAGTAGTAATATCATTAAAAACGGTAGACAACAAGGACAACAACTTTATATTTGCAAAGATTGTGGAAGAAATTTCAGAGTAACTACTGGAACTTTCGTATACAAAATTCAAAAACGTGAAAAGATGCTTGGCTATATTCGTTGTATGCTTGAAGATAAAACCTTACAACAATGTGCTGATGAGGTTGGCATAAGTTTACCAACAAGCTTTGCTTGGCGTCATAGAATATTAGCAGCTCTCAGAAGTTTTGATAATAATGTTAACTTTTTTGGAATCATCGAGATGAAACAATTACTTATGGAGTATTCTGAAAAAGGCAGAAGAAAGCGTAAAGCAATAGATAAATTAATAGCCAAAATACGAAGACTTCAAAAAGTAGCTGTGCTAGCTACTCAAGATAGAAGTGGAAATATGCTTTTTAATGTTGTAGGCTTCCAAAAAGTAAGGCAAGCACATATAGAGAAGATATTGACAACAAAAATCTCAAAGAATGGAGTAATATGCAGTGATGACGATGAAGAATT